>Ga0209777_10002750_pt1 | contig 22692 bp, 20 predicted proteins | sample FrelakmetHBP12HB_FD_187147 | JGI IMG/M metagenome (GOLD analysis project Ga0209777, IMG submission 187147) | Freshwater lake sediment microbial communities from the University of Notre Dame, USA, for methane emissions studies -HBP12 HB (SPAdes)... | ecosystem: Environmental > Aquatic >...
AAAAGGCGGATTATCCTATTGTTTGTTTTCTCCGCCGTGCCTCATCATCTCAGGAATCTTGGTGGAAGCCTTAGACATCGCGTCTTTAACAACCGCCATCAATTCCTCGTTAACTTCGAGTTCAACTGTAACTTTCAACTTACCTTTCTTCTCAGCCATATCACTCATGGAACCACCTCCTATACCTGCTTAATTGTTTAGGAAATAAGTTATCCATAAGATGGATTGCCTGCATACCCGTCAAGTCTAAATCGATTTCGATTCGGTAGTGGAATTTGCCGAGTCGTTTAGTATGAGTTTTGTAATTCCCGATTTTGCCTGCTTCCTTAAACTTGTGCAACTGCTGGTTCATCAACGCCGTGATTGCAGTTGACGCTAAGGGTTCAAAGACAAAAGCAACCCTCATCAACACGCGGAGTGCGCTACCGACTAAAGTTTCCGAAACCGATTCTTCGTTTGCCATTTTTTTTCCTCGTAAAATTTGGCCTAAAACTACCAAATCTGCCTATTTTTTTTAGCAGACAAAATCTGATTAAGTATTAGTTAGGCGGCATTTTTTAAGGTTGCGTGACTGTTAATACCCAACAACAAGGCGGTCACCATGTCGATGGAAGAATTGAACACGCAAATCTACGGCTGCAAAAAATGCCGCTTGTGGAAAGGTGCAAAACACGCGGTGCCAGGTGAAGGACCCCTAAACGCTAAAGTCATGTTTGTAGGCCAAAACCCTGGGGCGGATGAAGATGAGCGGGGCAGGCCATTTGTTGGCCGAGCAGGAAAATACCTGACCAAAACCCTCGCGGAATATGGCATAAGACGTGAAGACACCTTCATAACTAACATTGTTAAGCATGTTTCGCCGAAAAACCGCAAACCCTTCGACGATGAAGTGGCAGCCTGCGTGCCTTACTTAACGGCACAAATCAGCTCTATCAAACCGAAAATAATCGTCCTTTTGGGAGCCTCAGCGAAAGAAATCCCGAGAATAAACGGAATTGAATACATCCAAATCATCCATCCATCAGCAGCCATGCGATTCACACAAATGCGTCTAAAATTCAGAGCGCAAATCGCTGAGCTGGCAAAGCGAATTCAACAAAACTAAATCTCAATGACTCAAGCTGCATATTTAGAGCCTAAATGAATACCTACGCAGAAAAGATAAAGGGTAGGTCAGATTGGCTATTTTCAAGCCAATAAACGTGCAGGTTATGTCATGGGTTGCCTTAGGATGGTTTTCAGTTTTTCCGGCGCTGTCGTAGCTGGGTTGTTTAGGTAAATTTCATGGTGCTTGCCGCTCAGTGCATGTCCGCAACTCTTGATATACGCATGTATTTTTGCTATTGTTGGTCCTTCAGCCGAAAACGGTCCAACGTACATTATTTGTGCTGCAGGTCCCTCTTTGAAACTTTCAAACCGCACCTTGGGCAACGCAACGGGATTCTTTTTCTTTTTCACCTGTTCAACCGCAATCTTGAAATCTTCAGCGGATACGTACTTGGGCTGCATAATCATGGCTGTCCACTTCCACTCATCTTTTCGATCCGCACTGAACATAGTCATGTCATCGACCCACCATAAGCCTTCAAGCGGCATAACAGCGTAGTCGACGCCCTTGTTTTTCTTAACCATAAATTTCAGGGTATAAGAAACACTGAATAACGCTTCAATAGCTGCGCTGTACTGCAGTGATGTGGGTGCACCTTCACCGTCGACGAACAGGAAGTTCATTGCTGGAACATCAACATCGGTTACTTCCTTAGATGAAGGATTGTACAGGCTCTTGAGTTCTTTCTTTAAGTCAATTTTATCCATCAAACCCAACCTTGCTTGTTAATGTACTCAGTAGCCTCCGAATAAAAAACTAGTTGCACGCCAACTAGCAATCCCCAATAAGGCTAACAGCCAAAAATGCCAACGTTAAGCTATAAACGAAGAAACCCACAGTTTATTTTAAGGTGAACTATGGTTTTAGCCAGAATGACTTTTTGGACTTTCAAAAATGGGAAAAGGGAAAAAGGTTTTTCAGAACTTGATAAAATTCTTAACACTTTAGCACAGGATGCGGAGGGATTCCGCGGTTACATGTCTTTGCTTTCTTATGAAGACCCAAACGCAGTAACTCTTCTAACGCTGTGACAAAATGAAGACGCCTTAAAAAATCTGAACAAGTGGTTTTGCACGAGCAATCCAAAAAGTCCAAGACCAACTCGAGAAACCTCCAAAATTGGACAATTACAGAGTGTTCTCAACAGAACTGTTCCAGCGTCAGCAATAAGCTTGGAGCATTATTAACCTTGACTGCACAATTTTTAGGTAACAGATATGCAGAAAAGCGTTATTTTATGTTTTTTATTTGGAAAGAGACTGATTTTTGCCATTTTCGGTTTATTCTCTTCAATTACCTATTAGGTAACAGATTCCACCACTTTTCCAGGTAAAAAATAGGCTTCAATTTGGAAAATGAGAACGAAAACTGTAGCTTTGGAAAACAGATTACCTAAAAACTGTGCAGTAAGGGTTATTAAAACTTCAACCAACCTTTTTATAATCACGGACCAAACTTTCACTTTTAAATCGAATATTATCCTAAACAATTTCCTAGGAAAAAATCCCAAGTATTTGCGAGCCCTTATTTGAACATGGCACAAACGACCAAACGGAAACTTTAAATTAAGAAGTGAATATGCGTGAATAGTCAAAAACGAGTGTTCTAGAAGGGAATGTTGAGGAATGTTCAAGAAAGTCATCGTTTGGAAAGTATTGTGCTTAATTTTTATGATGACAATTGCTCTGTCAATTGTTGGCAAAGTCCAATCCGCTAGTGTAACAACCACAATTTCAGTAGGAACCGCTCCCACTGGTGTTACTTATGACTCTGCCAAAAGCGAGATATTTGTTGCTAATTCTGGATACAACACGGTTTCGATAATCTCCGATGCCAATAACGCCGTGGTTAAAACGGTAACCGTTGGAACTTCTCCCACAGGCCTAGCTTACGACTCCAATAAGTCCGAGATATTCGTGACCAACCACGGTTCCAACTCAGTCTCAGTTATATCGGACAGCAATAATAATGTGATTAAAACTATCCCCGTCGGAACAAGCCCCAATAACATCGCATACGATTCTGCCAAAGGTGAAATATTCGTTGTAAATTCAGGAGATAACACAGTCTCGATTATATCTGATGTCTCTAATGCTATAGTTGCAAACGTAACTGTTGGAACAAATCCCAACAAAGTAATCTATGACGTTGCCAAAGGAGAGCTCTATGTATCAAATTCCGGGTACAACACAGTCTCAGTTATTTCCGATAGCAGCAATACTGTGATTGCAACCATAACTGTTGGAATCTCGCCGGCAGGAGCCGCTTATGATTCTCTCAAGGGCGAAATCTTCGTGGCCAATTATGGTTCAGGCGCCAACTCGGTCTCGGTTATATCTGATAGTTCTCATCGTGTACTTACAACAGTGCCCGTTGGAACCGTCCCCTATGGCGTAGCTTATAATTCTGGGCTAAACGAGATTTTCGTGTCCAATCACGATTCTAACTCTGTCTCAGTCATATCTGACAGCAACAATTCCGTGGTCGCAACAATTCCTGTCGGAACCACTCCCACAGGTGTAGCTTATGATTCTGGTAAAGGCGAAATATTCGTAGCCAACATGGGGGACAACGCAATCTCCATTATACCTGACGCGTCAGCCACATCGCCCCCGCCAAGCCCAGTTACGTCTTTGTCACCCAGCCCAGGTACCTCCACGTCGCCAACTCCAGTCACATCTGCAACAACAAACCCAACTGCTAACCCCACATCAAATCCAACCCCGACAACAGGACCTTCATCTAATCCCGATCTTCTGCAACAAGTCTGGGTTCCTAAACCAGAAAACGCCGTGGCAGCTGTTGGCATATCTGCATTAGCAATAGGCGCCGTTTCGCTACTTTTTAGTGCCCTAAGTAACCCGTTAGGAGAAGCAGGTGGCGAAGTGGCAGCAAAAACAAAGGGCCTAATCCCTGACAACATTAAAGAGTGGCTGGAGGAAGTTGTTGCTTCTAGACGAAAAGTTGAAGTTGGAGGAAAAACTGGTTCGCCGTTTATTCCGACAAAGACGGAAACCTTGGCGTACATTACTGCAGTAATTGTTTTAGCAATTTCCTTTGCATATGTTAAAGTTATTACTCTCAACCAGATTTGGGAGTTGCTGCCCATTTTCTTTGTTACGAGCGTTCTTGTTGGTTTTGTCCAAAAATTCTTCTCCATAGCATATTTGCGACATAAAGGCGTATGGAGTGAACACCAGCTTTGGCCTTTCGGGCTCGTTCTCTTTCTTTTCACTACCCTCGCCTTTAAAGTTCCTTTTTCTTCACCGACACGCAGTGTGAACCAATCAAAAAAATTCACGGAGCATCTAGGAGCATTAGTCGCTGCATCTGAAATCCTCATAAGCTTGGCTTTCGGCGGGCTCTTCTTCCTTCTCTTAAGTGCAGGTTACGTGGCTATCGGGGGCGCAGGTTTAGACATGTGCATAATCGGCTCATTCTTTGGTACTTTCCCTGTGTCTCCAATGAGCGGGAAAGACATTTTCACACACAGCAAGCGCCTTTGGGCAGGCCTATTTACCATTACATTAATTATCTTTTGTACATGGCTGTTGCTCATCCACTAGCTGTCATAGCGTGCCTTCAAAATAGGAACCGCACGCGGCTCATACGTCCAAGTGAGCTTTGATATATAGAGCGGTCTATCAATGGCCGACCATTAAGATCCCCCCAAGAAAGCTGTAAGTTGAAAATGCCATTAAATGAAATTTGGTGTTAGTTTCAGGTCGCTTTTAGATTTATCGTTCCTTTCGTGTAGGGCACGAACTCACGGATCTGCTCAATCGAGGTTTTGCCCGCTTTTTCCCGCTGTTCCTTAGGCAGTTTAAGCATGAGGGATTTAAGAATCTGCTTGAGTAACTCTTTTCCCTCTGAATCGCCAGGCAAGATAACAAGGTAAGTTTTAGTTTTTGCCTTCACCGCATCCACAGGTCCACCGACAAAGCTGGTTTCTTCCCCCACAATTATGCCCACTGCAACCCTAAGCGGCACGTTACGCGTCCAGTTACGTTTGCCCACCACAAAGAAGGCACCATGGGGAACCGACTCGCCCGAAGGACCACTTTTAACTAACTGATCCACTTTAACCCAGTAAACATCTGCTGTCCCAAGGTTTTCCCGCCAAGCACGCGAATAAGAAGCCGCAAAATCGCCGGCTTCACGCAGAGCATTCTCGCTCACGGGTCTGCCTTCTGCCTTGATGACGACGAAGGGTGAACCAGTGATTTCAGCGTGGAAAACCACATCTTCTTGGGATGTATACTTTTTTATGAGGACTTCGTTGCTGACCGTGTCTTTGCCCGCAACAACCAAGAACCCGTCAGATGTGGTGAACCAGCGGAATTTTTCATACCACTCCTTGTTCTCCATTGCCACCTTGCGCTTGGAAAGTGCTTCCATGATTTCTGCGGGTTTAAGGCTCTTGAGTTCTTCGGCTTCAGTCAATTCACGTTCGATTCTACCGAGTTTCCTCTTGGAATCCTGAAGAGCTAATAGGGCGCCTTGAGATTTCTCTTTAGCCCGTTTGCCATGTTCATAATACCTGTTGGCATTGTCGAAGAGTGAATCACGCAAGTTAAAACTGAAATGAAAGCTGTCCATCCTAAGGTTCAATGCAAGGTTTTTGCCATCGAATGATTCAACGTAAACTGCAGGCAACTTGCCTATTTTTTTTGCGGCCATAACAGCCGCTATGATTGTTTCCCAATCGTGCCCCTGCTGGTTGGCTTTTATCAGCTGTTCTTGGAATGTTTGGATTTCATTGAAATGGGCATAGATGGTATTGCCGACTATTTTATCGCGCTCGGCTTTGGTCTCATCTTCATTTATGGATTTTTCCTGTTCCGCAACCATACGCCGCATACGTTCGGCTTCTTTCTGTATCTTGTCAACTTCAACTCGGTTAATAGCCCTCTCCGCCACCGTAACCCGCAGGTAAAACTCGTCCAGTGCCTGATTGAAAGTCTCGTAACCCTGCGACTTGAAGCCCTCGTAGCGTTTGAGTTTGATTGGCACAACATTCAGAAATTCGCTATCTTCGCCTAAAACTAAGCAAGCCTCCAAACTGCCGCCTGAAACCGCCGACAGCAACGTTTGCAGAGCTTCAAAAATTCCTGTAACTTCACCGCCTGTTAGGTTGTTGCAGTGTTTGGTTTTATCCACGTTAGCTCTCAGCAGGATTTCTTCCGCGTAAACACCCCCAACACCCAAAAACCTCGCTACTGACCTCACAACTTCGGTTTCTCCCGCACTTTTGAAAGCTTCCTCCAGTTCGCTCATAGTTACTTTGAAGGGGTTTTTGCCGCTTGAAGGCGGAAGCTCGAGGACCAGATTGTAGAGGATGTCGCGATCGCGCATTTTTTTGAAGGCTAAAGCATGTATGATTACGTTTTTGTCGTTTGTTAGTATGATGTTCCCTTCGCCGAAAAGTTCCACAACCAGCTTTAACACGCCGGTTTTAGTTCGGAAGCTTATTGTCACAATTCGTTCAAACTCATACTGGTCAATGCCAGCTACCCATGCATTACGCAAATATTTCCTAAGCGCCATGCAGAACGCTGGAGGCTCTGCGGGGTTTTCCTCAGCGTAGCTGGTAACGTGTAGCCTTCTGCCTGCTTCCATCACCAGTCTGATTGGTGACAGGTCTGTTTTGTGGAGCTTGAAGATCACGGTTTTCTCGTCGAGCTGGTAGATGTTGTTCACTCGAGACTCGGCTAACGTGGTTTTTAGTTCTTTGATTGCTGCCGCAATGTCAAAGCTTGAAAACTCTTTTTTGCGCAAGGCATCGACCACTCGTATGGAATCTATATTGAAGCTGGCTACAACATAACCGTTTTCACTAAAAACTCGTAAAACGCAGGGATACAGGGTTCAGAGAGCAGAAACGATTAATACTTAGGGACCTTTTTTAAGTAAGAACAAAATATACTCAGCAAGGATTCGGTTTACATGAAACCTGTAGTTCAGCTTTACTGGATAAGAGTGGTATTGGGCATAATTGCTGGAGCTATAACGGCGGCTTTTGCAGCTTTCTACGGCAGCATGAGCGACTTAACTACTCTCATAAACAGCATTACAGTAGCCTTGCTCATCTACTTCGTAACCTACTACATCCTAAGAGGATACTACAAAAACAAAATAGAGAAACAATCAAAAATCCTCAGCACAGCCATTGGAATGTACTTCTTCGCGTGGCTGTCGTTCTTTGTCCTGTTCTACACAGTATTCTTGGCAGCACTTGGATCCGTTTAAAAATACAATTTTTTATTCTTCTTCTGGTTTCTTCAAAAAATTGGCTATAGTCGCTTGACTCTTATCGCTCCGCAGTGTCTCGATTTTTTCTTCTTCGCCAGCCGCTTTCCCGCTTCCCGGTGAACTCGGAACATCCATGCGGGCTATTATACGCATGCAATCTGCCCAAGCTGAAAAGAACCCGCGGTCAAAATCGCCGTGTAATCCATTGCCCATGTGTTCAAGAAATTCTTTTCGGTAATTGTGCAGGTTCACTTTATCGGTTAAATCGAGTTTTGAAAAGAACGCGTAGTCGTCTGTGGCGCTGTTTTTGCGTGAAAGATACATGCCGTACAACGCACGGAAGTATCCTCTGTTCCATTCAGTTTTCTGCATTTTCTGTTTGACTCGTTCCAGCTCGCGTTCAGCTTCGGTGAATTGCCTTGTAACTAAGAGCTGGAAGTACCGGGTAACTAAGGCTTGTGAAATCGGCATACTTTAGCGTCCACGAGGTTTGGTTGCTTTCTCTTCTTCAGAGACATCCTCTATTCCGTTCTCGGTTACTTTAAGGATTTCCTCGCCTTCTGGCAAATATGGACTTGAAACTAACCTTGCGATGCGTATTGGTCCATGTGATGCGCGTCTGAGGTAGATTCGTGTAGCACTCGTGTGCCCCACGATGTTTCCGCCTATCGGGTGGATGGCATCGCCGAAGAACTGGTCGGGTTTCGCCATGACCTGGTTGGTTACGACTGCAACGGCGTTGAATGCTCTTGCCAGCGCGATGAGTTTGTGCATGTGTTTGTTAAGTTTTTGCTGTCTTGACGCAAGCATTTCTCTTCCGATGTATTCGCTTCTAAAGTGGGCGGTCAAAGAGTCCACTATGATTAGTTTGATGTTGTTTGCCTTGATTATTTCGTCAGCGTTTTCGAGCAAAAACATCTGGTGGTCTGAAGTGTAGGCTTCGGCATAGATGATTTTTTTAACGACCTCTGCGGGGTCTAAGCCTGCACCCTTCGCCATCTGCACAATGCGTTCAAGCCTGAAGGTGTTCTCCGTATCGATATACAATGCAGCACCGTTTAATCCGCCTCTTTCCGGAGGCAGCTGAACGTTGATGCATAGTTGATGGCACATTTGGCTTTTGCCACTACCGTATTCACCATAGAACTCTGTAATGGTCTGGGTTTCTAAGCCGCCGTCGACCATTTTGTCTAAGGCTTTGCTACCTGTGGTAACCCGCAGGACGGTTTGGCGCATCTTGAAGAGTTCGTCTGCGCGGATAAATGATATGCCGACGGATGAACGCGCGGCTTGGATTATTTGGAAGGCTTTTTTCTCGCTTACTCCGATTGGTTCGAGTTCACGGCTGGTTGCCATGGCTAAGGATTCCACGGTGTGGTAGCCGAGTTCCTTGAGTTTTTGAGCGGTTGCGGGACCAACTCCCGGCAGGTCTTCTATGAACTGGTATTTTTTCTTGTTCGTTTCCAGTATGGATTCTTCTGGTTCTTCTTCGATGTTTTCCTGCGCTTCTTCAACGTCGGAGTCTTCAGTCATTAACTTCACACTTTTAGGATGATGTATAGTTAGGGATATTTAAAACAAGCGAATAAACGGAGTTTGAGGGCATCGGAGGGGTAAGTGAAAGTGAACAGCGCCGCGAATGCGCTTTCGCGGAGACCCCTTCCTTATTTAACCGAAAAACCGCGGGGTTGAATAAAGAAAAAAGAAATTTGTCGTTGAGTAGGGCGGTTAGGGTATTATTCCCATTCTTGAGAGTTCTTCTTTAAGGCTGTCTCTGATGTGTTTGAGTGTTTGATGCTTCTGGATGAAGTCTTCGCACTCGAGTTTTTCAGATCGGAAATCGCTTTCTAACTGCAACAACTGCATGTTTATCTCGTTAATTCTGGCTTTAATCTGGTCCACGTAGGAAACTGCTTTCTCCTGCCCAATGACCTCTGAGGGCGCCAAAGCAGTTTTTATGACACCGTCTTCGATGCGCAGAATCCTAGTTGACACGCGTGCAACACTGGGGTCATGCGTAACCATGATGATTGTTTTGCCGAGTTCGCGGTTGATTTTAACAAGGAACTCCGCGATGATTCTTGCGTTTGCCGTATCCAACTCGCCCGTCGGCTCATCCGCTAACAATATAGGCGCATCATTGGCTAAGGCTGAGGCTATTGCAATTCTCTGCTGTTCCCCGCCGCTGAGTTCTTCAGGTTTATGGTGAGCGCGGTCTTGCAGGCCCACGGTTGAGAGGAGTTCTTGAACGCGCTGTTTTCTTTTGCTCCGCGCTACGCCTGATGCAACCATGGAAAACTCGATGTTTTCTTGCGCTGTCAAGGTTGGGATTAAGTTGAGGTTTTGGAATATGTGGCCGACTACCTTGCGTCGGTAGTCGACGAGCTGCCGGACAGAGAGGTTGGTTACGGTTTTTTCGCCTACCTGCACGGTGCCTGCGGTGGCTTTGTCTAGGCCGCCGATGATGTTTAGCAACGTTGATTTGCCGCTTCCGCTGGGTCCGATGATGGAAACTAATTCGCCAAACGTTATGTCCATATTCAAACCGCGCAGGGCTTGTACTTCGATTTTGCCTGTGTGGTGTACTTTAACTAGGTCTCTGATTTTTATGTTAAGTCCGCTCATCTTGCTCTAACCATCTTTTCAAGTTTTGTTACGTATTGACTCGTCATTATCAGGATTGCGCCTATAGTGGAGGCGTAAATGAGGGCGATGTATGTGCCTATGGCGGCTATGGCGTTGGGTGGATAAATCATGCGTTGCATCACCAACTGTGAAGTGTAGAGGGAAGCGTTGGCTGAGGTTATGGTACCGTAGACGATTATTACTCCCACGACTGCGCCTAAGATTACTGAGAAAGTTATGGTTGCCATGCTCTCAGTGAGGAACATCCAGACCAGTTGCCTGTAGGATAGCCCGCGGACACTCATCAAAGTGGCTTCTCGGCTTCGCTCTTTCAAGCTGACTATGGCGATTAGGGCGGTTCCCACGGATGCTGAGATGACTGCAAAGACAAGCCCTAAGCCTTGGATATCGAGGATTTGCAGGTTGCTGTATGTGTCGATGTTGTTGCTTTGGGCGGACTGCTGCCATTCCTGGTCGAAGGAGTCAACCGCATATATTTCTGTGGGGTCGACAGCGCGTATTTGGTTTGCGACTTCGGTTCCGTTAACTCCCGGTTTTAAGCTGATCAGGCATTCTGTTTGGAAGGATTCTACCGTGTAGATACCGCTGTACTCGCTCATGTTGAAGAGGTCTCTTGGCACATACGAATAGTACTGGGAGTATACGTTGGTTGGAATCGAAATGTAATTTGAGCCATCGGAGCCGCCTTGGATTACGACGCCGGCGCTGTTACCTGTGGGTTCAGGACCGAAAAAACCGATTATCCGGAGTTTACGGGGGCACGAGGTGAAGTCGATGCCTACCTCATCGTAGAGTTTGAGGTTTAATTGGCTAGCGAGGGTTCTATCAATAATGATTGTGTTGTTGCTGGCTTTCAAATCTTTCATCATTTTGTCAACGCTTGCTCCGGTAAACCATCCTGGTTCATAATAAGCGGATGAAGCAAAAGTATCTGGGTCGATTGTCCTTATCTGCAGCTGGCTATAGCTGTTGCTACCGCTGAGGGGCGCATACAATGTACGTTCTATAGTTGCATTCTTTATTCCGGAAACGTTGCCCATGATTTCGTCCAAGATGACTTGGGTTTTGGAAGCATTGACTATGTTAACTGTAACGTCGGCACCGACCTGCGTGTGGACACTCCTGACTATGTAATCTTGCTGGCTTGCAACCTGCCCCGTGACTTGGATGCTGAAGCCGATTATAAAAGCAATTAAGAAAGCCATGGCGGCTAAACGGGCGGGGTTTCTTCGAACATTCTTCGCAGCTAACGCACCTAAATCACCCATCACGGAGGAAATTTTAGATGCAACCTGCTGAAATTTCGAGGAGTCTCTGATTACTATTTTAGTGAGTCCCCAGAAGAACAGGAAAGGACAAACATACGTCATTATTCCATCGAAAAAAATCAGCGGCGTAGCGATGATGGAGGCGAAAAAGCTTCCGCCAGAATACATCCATTGATTAACCAATGATTGTACGTTTAAGCCTAACAGGAACACCGCTATTTTGTAGCTTCCGAGGATAAGCGCTATCCACGATAAGAACCTGTAACGCGACTTGTTTTCAACGGGCATGTACTCTCTAAGTGCTTCAACGGCGGGGATGCGGGAAGCTTTACGTGATGACCAGAACACGGAGGTAAGCGCCAATACTACACCAAAAACGATGGTGACTAAGGCAATTGTGGGGTTGAAGGTTTGAGAAGCAAAAAGGTTGTCCAAGCTTACTGTTCCGAGATAATATTGGTTTAGGATTAATCCGCCAACGACGCCTAGTGCGCCGCCGATTAAGCCTATCACCAAAGCTTCAGTGAGGAACATCCGCTGTATTTGTCCGCTTGAGAGTCCCTTAGTGGATAGGAGCCCTATTTCTCGTCTGCGAATGTTGAAGGAAACGTCGGAGACTGTTGAGCCAAGGTACCAAGCGACGAAGAAAACTGGGATTGAGACCTCGATGAAGTTGATTAGCATAACTTGGAAGTTGTTTTGATAACCACTCAATGCACTACTCAGCATGTTGTTGACATAGGTGTTTGCTAGGTAGTTGGCAAGAATCTGGTTCTGGATGTTATCGGAGATTTTGTTCACGTTGGTAATCGATGTTTCAACGTTCCATGGGCTGATGAGTTTTTGGCGGTCAACATCCACTGAGAAAGTAACGCTGGCGGTGCTACTGTCTAAAGTGCTGTTCCAGAGTTTTTGCAACGTATTTTCCCAGCTGACAATCATAATGTCGCTTCTGTAACTGCTGGAGGAGCCGCCGAAGATTGTCGGAGGGGCGCTTCCAGACCCAGTGTAGTAGACGATGCCGCCGTTGTTATTTGTCAGAAGTGAGTATCCTTTATCGGTTAATTCTGCAAAACCAGCTACGGTAAAGTTAACGTAGATTGTTGATGTGTTCCAGTATTTGGGTGTTGGAAACTGAATCATCGTTGATATGTTGTCGCCGACGTGGACTTTCTGGGCCAGAGCGCTTCCAGCAAGGAGGTAAGTATAGTTTTCCGGGATTCCGCCGAACGGGTTATTTTCCCATTCATCATAGATTAGGGAAGTGTTTGGGAAACTATCCACCGTCGAGTAGTCAGAAGTTGAGTAGTTATCGCTGGACAAGCTGATCGGCATGGAGAAACTTGCAACCATATCGACTCTTTTAACGCCTGGAACACTTGTGATGTTGTGGTAGGCTAAGGCAAGGTTTGATTGGTTTAGGTTTGCCTGGAAACTGAGATCGGTTATTACGCTGCTGATTTGTTTGTCCAAGGTTTGTTCAGCGGATAAATTTGCTTTTACACCTATGGCTGCACAGAAAGTCGCCGCTAAAGTTATGCCGATTAGGAGCGCAGTGAAGAGTTTCCAGTTGCGGAATACATGTTTTAATGGGTACATTAGCGGCATCGGGTATCAATTCCCTGATTGTGCAAACTGCTTTTAAACCTACTTGTTAGAACACCAAAATTCGGTCTACCGAGAAAATCGATCCCTCGAGACTAGAAAGAATTAAATCCTTTTTACTTTAACTATTAGCCATGAACCGCTTTCTCGGCTTCCTCAAACCGCAAAACATGAGCCTATTCACCGACTACTACGAGTTGACTATGTGCGCCAGCTACTTTGACAATAAAAACTTCGAGCCCGCCACATTCGACCTTTTCATTCGGCGGCTGCCGGAAAACCGCAGTTACTTCCTCTTCGCAGGCTTAGAAGAAGCGCTGCAGTACCTACAAAACATCGAGTTCACTGAGGAGCATCTGGCTTACCTAAAAAAGCAGGGATTCAACCAGGATTTCCTCAACTACCTTGGCGACTTCAAGTTTACGGGTGATGTGTGGGCTGTTCCAGAGGGCAGCGTGGCTTTTCCCAATGAACCCTTAATCCGGATTACAGCGCCCATCATAGAGGCACAGCTCTTGGAGACTTTTCTGTTAAACACCATTAACCTGCAGACCATGATTGCAACCAAAGCCTCACGCGTAGTGTATGCGGCTAAAGGCAAATCGGTTATTGAATTCGGCTTGAGACGTGAACATGGCATAGACGCTGGAATAAAGGTGGCTAGGTCAAGCTACATCGCGGGGTGCAACGGAACCAGCAACGTTTTAGCAGGGATTGCTTATAGTATTCCAGTCTTCGGCACCATGGCACACTCCTTCATCATGTCATACCCCAAAGAAATCGATGCTTTCCGCGCCTTCGCCAAAACTTTTCCCAACAAATCCACCTTGCTTATTGACACTTACGATGAAACGGCTGGGGCAGAAAAAGCCGTCATAGTCGCCAAAGAACTCGAAGCAAAAGGCTACAGGCTCGGCGGTGTCCGATTGGACAGCGGCGACTTGACAGAAACAAGCAAGAAAATCAGGAAAATCTTGGACGACAACGGTTTGGGGTACGTGAAGATTTTTGTCAGCGGCGACTTGGATGAATTCAAAATCACGCAACTACTAAACGACGGCGCCAAGATTGATTCGTTCGGCGTTGGCACCAAGATGGGAACCTCCGCTGACCGGCCTTACCTGGATGTTATCTACAAACTCTGTGAAACGATGACGGCAGACGGCAGGTTCTCACCCATAATGAAGTTGAGCAAAGACAAAGTTACGTTACCTGGAAGAAAGCAGGTCTACCGCTTCAAAGATGCAAATGGCATCATCAAGAAAGACATCATTGCCTTGGCGGATGAGAACGCGAAGGGTGAACCGCTACTCGTGAAAGTCATGGAAAAGGGCAAACTAACTTACCGCTTGCCCACGCTTGAGCAAATCCGAACTGCCGCTTCCCAGAACCTATCCAAACTACCCGAAGAATACCAAGCACTATCGAATGCTCAAGCCTACCCAGTTGAGTTGAGCCATAAACTCCAGAACCTTATAGAAACCACAAAGATGCAGTTAACTAAAAATGAGATAAATAATGGAGTCCTATAAACGGGTATACGTTAACTTTTTTTGTTACACCGCGTCTTGTATTCGCCGCAGTAGCTGTTTCCGCCGTGACGGCACTGCGGAGAAACCTTATCGCAATCCTTCAAGTATTCGCACTTGTAGAAGAACCCATCTAACCTGTCTTGTAGACTACTTAATATCCCCTTTTGCCTCCCCATCTTAAGCGTCTGTACCGTATTCGTCTGTGTTGGTATAATATTATAATCGCATATTTCGTGGGCTAATTTGGCAAACACTTAATAGCTCTTTTAGAAAACCTGTATATTTATCCAAAAGGGGAAGAAACCATGCAAAACCGCCCAGCCATAGTTGCTGTCGGCCGCACCAAATTTGGAGAGCACTACGGCAAAGAACCAGAGAAACTAATCGAGGAAGCTTGGCTTGCCGCTTCAAACGAGTGCGGCGTTGAACGCAAAGACATAGAGGCATGCTACATGTCGGATTGTTTTCTCCCCATCACCAACAAATTGGGGCTTGAAGAGGGCTTCCTCTCAGAACTAACAGAACTTCATGTTCCCATGGAAGTTACACGTTCCTTCAGCGCCGCATTGTTGACCGCTTGCAACGCCATCCAGGCGGGGGTTTACAACCGTGTTCTGGTAGGCGGTATAGAAAAGATGACGGACCGCTGGGATAAAATCCGCGATGACCTTATGCTCCTCGATGACCCATGGAGCTACTATGCGGGTGGAACACCTGAATCAAACCATGAACTCATGCTCCGCGCATACATAAAAAAACATCATATTATGGGCGAACCCCTTGACAAACTCAACATAGCTCTGGCAGAGATAACTGTTAAGAACCACGCGAACGCAACCAAAAACAAGTACGCCCAATACCAAAGAAAAATCACCATCGACCAAGTTTTAAGCGCAAGAAAAGCTGAGCACAAACCTTTGGGGCTCTACGATTTTGCCCCAATATCCGACGGTGCATCAGCTCTAATATTAACAAGCGACTCCGTCGCCAAAAAAATGACTGACCGCATAATCCAAGTTTTAGCTGTCGGCGCAGCTACAGATTACCTGAACTATCCCGCACGGGACGACCTATCCCATTTCGTAGCTTCTGAGCTTGCAATGAAGAACGCTTCCCAAATGGCGAAAGTAGCGCCGTCTGACTTGCAAATCATCGAGGTCTACGACCAATCCACCGTGATGGAGATGATTTCTCTGGAAGACATGGGTTTCTGCCTTCCTGGAACAGCTTGGAAAAGCATACACGGCTGCCAAAACTACTACGACATAGGCGGCAAACCACTCTACGTGAACACGGATGGCGGCTTAAAAGCAGACGGCAACCCGCTGGGTGCAACAGGGGGGGCACAGATCTTTGAGATTTACCGCCAACTCCGCGGCGAAGCCGGCGAAAGACAAGTTCACATAGGATCTGGTCCACCCAAACACGGCGGCGTACTCGAGTTGGAGGGCTTTGGAACAAAGGCATACGTTACCATCTTAGGAGATCAGAAGAATGAGTAGTGAACCAATAGAGCGCCGGGTTTCTTTTTTAGGCGACCGCTTAAAGGCGAGCCGGTGCCAGAGCTGCGGCAAAGAATACTTTGAAATACGCGATTACTGCAGCAACTGCGGCAGAAAAAGCTATGGAAAAATGGACAGCGTAGACTTGTTCTATGACAAGGGCAAACTGGAACTGTGCACGTTCATCAATGAGCCGACGAACAAGTTCAGTAAACTCGCCAACTTCGTCTACGGCATCGTTTCTTTTCACGACGGCAAAATCCGCGTGCCCGCAAGGCTCACAGACCAGTTGATTTGCGGCGGTGACGAAGTGGATTTCACCAGCCTTGAGGGCAGAGACGTAATTCCCCGCTTCCGAAGACGCTACTCAGTGGGCAAAAGCGAGGTGGTTCCAACACTTTCTTTGGCTTTCACGTTAGCCGACGAATACTACCCGCATCAAGAATACAAAATCATTGAACCAACCAAAGAATACGAGTTGCCAGGCATCGTGGGTTATGGCGCTTACGCTTCACGTTTCCGCATAAAAGAAGGCGACTTGGAACGTGCTGTTCCCTTCATCGACGAAGACGCAGTGACAGCGGCGGTTGAAGCGGGCAAACTTGCGCTCATTCATTCAGGACTTAACAGCGCATGGGTTGGAAAAGTTTACGTCGGCTCAGAATCAAACCCGTACGCCGTTAAACCAATTGCCTCCAAGGTTGCTCAGGTGCTTAAACTCGGTGAAGAAGAAGGCGATTTGCAGGGCGTGGATGCGGTGGACACGGAGTTTGCATGTAAAGCAGCTACAAGCATGTTCAAAGACGCATGTGCATTGGTTAGTTATCCACGGTCAGGCATAAATTACGCTATGGTTATCGGCGCAGACAATTCGCAGGCTGCACCAAGAGGTTGCCTAGGCGGAGAACTGGATGCTTTCGTCGGTTACGGCGGCGCCTCCTTCATCTATGGCAAACGCGACGTCATAGCCGAAGTTGAAGGCTGGTACTCCTGCACTTCAGATACTCCCGATTTTTGGCGCCGAGACGGCGAACAATACCCCATGCACGGCGGACGCTTCACAGGCGACCCCGCATATTTTAAGCATGTACGCAAATCATCGACCAAACTAATGGAGCGCCTAAACGTTAAAGCAGCAGACCTGAACTATTTTGTGCCCCATCAGCCCAACCCCACTTTCCCAGTCCGCATCGCCAAGGAACTCGGCTTCAAAGACGAACAGTATTTGCCTGCGATTCAAATTAACAAGTTCGGCAACACCTACTCGGGCTGCGCACTCGTCGGTTTAGCGGCAGTGCTGGACGTCGCTAAGCCCGATGAACGAATTCTGGTTGCAAGCTACGGTTCAGGAGCAGGCAGCGACGCCTACATGCTCAGAACAACAAGCCAGCTTCTCGACAAACGCAAACGCCAAAAAATCAACGTTAAATTCCAAGCCGACAACCCATTCGCCGAATACATAGATTACACGACTTATCGAAGGCTAAAAGCAGGAATGTAGTGCGAACCAGCTAAATAAAAAAGCATAAGCCAAAACCAAAAACCCCTTATTCTCTGGCAATTTGCCACCATTTGAGCCTAATATTAGTTCTATGTAGTAACTCTATAGGTTGATAGGGCTGTACCGGAGTTTTTCTAAGCTATTAGCATAGTAAAATTTTTATTAATAGGACAAGTTTTTCTTAGGCTAACTACCTAACAGTTCCAATGCCTTTACAGGTGAAAACATGGATAACGAAGCACCAAGAACTGTTTACTGGCTAGACAACACGCTCTACCTGAACATAACCAACCAATGCTCCAACAGCTGCTACTTCTGCCTAAGAAGGTACAGGCGCGGCGTCGGTGGCTTCAACTTAAAGCTTGCAAAAGAGCCGATTGTTACAGAAATCATATCTGAGTTGGCTGAGGTTTTGCACATGCGCAACTGGAATGCCGTGGTTTTCTGCGGCTTCGGCGAACCAACAATGCGACTAGATGTTCTTCTCGAGGTTACGCGATGGGTCAAGAAGCATTATGGCAAGACGATGCCAATCCGATTGGACACAAACGGACACGGTTTTGCGCTTAACCCAGGCATGGATGTAACGGCTGAGTTGAAGGCGGCTGGCATCGACAAGGTCAGCGTCAGTTTGAACGCCGGAGACAGAGAAACCTACATGGATATCTGCAATCCCACGTTCCCTGATGCGTATGAAGCGGTACTGAATTTCATTCGCAAAGCCAAGTTGGTGCTCGCTGTTGAGGTTACGGTGGTACGTCTACCCGAGGTTGATTTACCGAAGGCGCAATCGATTGCTGAAGACTTAGGAGTTCCATTTAAGGTTCGCGAGTACATTCCCTGCTTTTACTAAACATACAAACCCACAAGCCACAGCGAAAACGTTTTAAACAAATCGCACGAATGCCCTTGAAAGAGAGAAAATCAATGCGGAAAACATCGCTCTTTGAATACGACGTTCCCATTTACCGAAAGCGCTCAGTCGGGCTCGGTGCAAGCAATAAGCAAGCCAGATAACCGATACTTGAGGCGCACCAAACCTAAGTTTTGCTTAACTAGGGGTTTTCTTCAACTACAAAACTGTCTAACAGCTCCGCCGTTTAAGGGACATCAGCTTACAAACAGTTCTAAAGAATATGTTTAATTTTAGGTTTCGTTTTTTACTTATTAGTTGAAGTTTCATTATTTTTTATAAGCTCTGGGATTAGCAAATGGGTACTTGTAAAGAAAAACCGGAAAAAGCCGTAGGTGAAGAAGAACACAATAGGCGGGTGCTGGTTGCTTTCGCCGTTTGGCTGGGAGTGACCATACTGGTCGCTGGCTTATTGGACCTGTTTGCTAAGGGTGTTCCCCTTGGCTTCGCCATGCCAATCCTGAACATCCCAGCAACAGCATCCATGATCCTCTACTACGTTGCAGTCCTCACAGCGGCAGTCTACATCGGAGCCATGGGCTTAAAGGAGCTGGTTCTGGAGAGGCGTTTTAGCGTTGAGTTCTTGATGACGGTTGCAGGTTTAGGCGCATTATTCCTCGACTACCGTTTCGAAGCCGCCACAGTGCTGTTTCTGTATTGTTTAGCCGAGTACTTCGAAGGGTACATCCAGGACAGGGCAAAACGAACCGTTGAGAAAATATCCAAAGTTATTCCTGAAAATGCCCGCGTTCTAGTCGCGGGCGTCGAAAAAAGTGTAAGCGTGAACGAGGTTGAATTAGGAGCAGTTCTCCTCGTTAAGCCAGGCGAAAGAATTCCTTTGGACGGCAACGTGATTGACGGTTTTTCGCATGTTGACCAAGCCCTGGTCACCGGCGAGTCTGTACCTGTACCCAAAAAAGTGAACGACTGCGTTTTCGCTGGCACCCTCAACGCTAGCGGCGTACTCAAGATAACAGTCACCAAGAAAGCTACGGAGACTTTGGTTTCACGCATCGTCCAGCTTGTGGTGGAGTCACAGAAAAGAAAAGCCTCAATTGAGGGATTGGTGGATCGGTTTGCAAAGATTTATGTGCCCATCGTGATTGCTCTTGCCGTTTTCACAGCTGGAGCCATGCCGTATCTGGTCGGCGGAGGTTTCCGCACCTGGTTCTACCGCTCCCTCATACTACTTGTGGTATCTTGCCCAAGCGCGTTTATCATTTCCGTTCCAGCAACCGTATTCATCGCGATAACAATCGCAGCGAAAAGGGGCGTGATAATTAAGGGCGGAATTTTCATCGAAAAACTTGCCAAAGTTAAATCTGTGGTCTTCGACAAGACTGGCACGTTAACTCTTGGGCGGCAAACGGTCCACGAAATTAGGCGACCAGATTCGTCTAAAGATGAAAAGGAAGCATTAACTTATGCTGCTGCTTTGGACCAGTTTTCTAATCACCCCATCGCACAAGCTATTGTCCGCAAAGCCATGGAACGCGGCATTGATCTAAGCAAAGTCAAAGTAACTGATGTCGTGGAAGTTCCGGGCAAAGGCATAGTGGGCTTAGTGAACGACAAGCACGTAGCCATCGGTAACTTGGAATTCATGCGTGAATTGCAATGCGACTGCACCGAAGCCTTCGAAATAATCGCCGGCGACATCCATACCGCCGTCTGCGTCTCAGTAGGCAAAGTGGGTTTAGCAGCAGTCTGCGTTATCGACCAGGTCCGTGAAGATGCCTTAACGGCCATCAGCCAGCTAAAACGGGCAAACATCGAAACCGCCATGTTGACGGGCGACAAAACCGAAATTGCCAACGACACCGCAAAGTCGCTGGGCATAACCAACGTGTATGCTGAGTTGCTGCCTGAAGATAAGCTGAAGTGCATTGAGGACATCAAGCAAAGAGGCGGACTTGTGGCGATGGTGGGCGACGGCGTTAACGATGCTCCAGCACTCGCGGCTGCGGATGTGGGAATCGCGATGGGTGCACGCGGAGTTGATGTTGCTTTGGAATCCGCGGACGTCGTGCTCGTTAAGGATGAACTGGCGCAAATTCCATACCTGCTTAAGTTAAGTGAAAAGACTATGGTGATTGCGAAACAGAACATTGCTGCATCGTTGGTGGTTAAGTTGATTTTGGGCGCGTTGGGTTTGTTGGGCTTGACACCGCTCTGGTTTACGGTTGCTTCAGGAGACGATGGAGTAACCATGCTTTTGTTAATGAATACGCTGCGGCTTGAAAGAATAAAATAGTCAACCAATACAACCACGAGATTTAGCCTGCTATTTTTTTCTTGTTGATTGAATAGTTAACTCAATATGCTGTGAAATCTTAATAAGTGCAAAACTTCAACATAAACTCCATGCCCAAGACTCAGCCTAAGCCTCGATCAGAAGATAAACGAAAAAAAAGACCGAATGAGAAAAAGGCTAAGGCTCTACCACCATCACCAAGCATATTCAAGAGCAAAAACTACTGGATATTCTTGTCAATACTCATTCTTGTTCTTGGCGTTGCCTTCGGATATTTGGCGCAAATTTCTGTTGGAAAAGAACTTTTGATGTTAGCCACTATTTTTGCGTTGATAGGCTTCGCATTCTACTTGGGGTATAAACCATCCCAGACTGACAAAAAAAGAATACTGCTAATTCTTATTGGAGTATCTATCATCGGGTTTAGCATTTGGGCTGTAATAGTGCTTGTCGTTAACGCCGCTGGGTTGTTACTGCCTATAACAAGTTCGACAGGAACCGACTTCTTTGCCATAACCAGCCTTATAATCTGCTTGGTTTTAGGTGCATTCATCGGCGATTTGATAGGCAAAAATATGGAAACCATATTATTCTTTGCACGTAAATTCAGAAGCCGCGTATCCGACTCCGCACCAAGGAAAGTAAAGCCATAATTTTTCTATTTTCCCCAGAAACTTTAAGAGCACAATCCCTCAGCATGTTCTAAAGACCAAAGTGAGGACCGACCATCATTGAAATTTGGAATAATGACGCGTAACATGGAAGCATGGAGCTCCACTCAAGTCAGAGAAGCGCTGACCAAACACGGCATCCCATATGAATGCTTCACTTTTCCAAGGCTCGTTGCGCGGCTTGCATACAAGCCTTACTTTAAAGTTAACGGCACCAGCATCCTTGACGATTTGGACGCGCTGATTATTCGTCCGATTGGACGAGGTTCGCTTGAGGAACTGGTTTTCCGCATGGACATGCTCTACAAGCTTGAGCGCCAAGGATTCTACATGGTAAATCCACCTATGGCCATCGAGCACTGCGTCGACAAATACGACATCTTAGCTATCCTCGAAGACCAGGGAGTCCCTGTACCACGCACCTTAGCGACGGAGAGCGTTAACGAAGCCATAAAAGCCTTCAATGAACTCGGCGGCGACATCGTCGTCAAACCAATCTTCGGCTCACGCGGACAAGGCGCCACACGCGTAAACGACATCGACATCGCCGACACCGTCTTCAAAGCCATCACGTTCCACCACGGCGTAATCTACATGCAGGAATTCGTCCCCCACGGGCACTCAGACATACGCGCGTTCGTAATTGGCGACCAAGTCGTTGCTTGCATGCGAAGAGTAGCCACAGGATGGAAAACCAACTACAGCCAAGGAGCAAAACCGGCCCCCGCAACAATCAGCAAAGAATTCGAAGAAATAGCCATAAAATCCGCAAAGGCTGTCGGATGCAAAATCGCCGGCGTAGACATACTTGAAGGACCAGACGGACCCCGCATAGTTGACGTAAACAGCCAACCCGGATGGAAGGGCTTGCAGGTGGTTGCGAAAGTTAACATCGCAGAAGAAATCGTAAACTTTGTTTTGGCGGAATTGAAAAAATAGTTATTTGCCGGACAAAATCAGTGTGTAGGGGTCGTCTGCGGCCTGGGGATAAACCGATTCTTTTCCTTTTCTAATTAAAACTCGCTCTGGAGCTTTTGTGAATTCTCCAAGAAAAGACGCAGTTAACCCAAGTTTGTTTAACGCACCTTCGACTTTTTCCTGTGCCTCAGGCTTCACAGCAACCAAAATCGTGCCCGTAGAAGACATCGCAAGCAACTGTTCATCGGTGAGTTTAAAAAAATTCTGCAATGCCAAGACTTCAGGGCTGAGCGGCAGTCTTTCCCAGTCCACCCTGAACCCCAGCTTCGACGCCTGCGCCAACTCGTTGAGCGCCGATACAAAACCGCCTTCCGTGGAATCATGCATCGCGTGAACCCCGCCTATCTGCGCCATTTCGAGCGCTTCGTGGACGCAGCTTTGCATGTGAACTTGAGTCGCGAGTTTCTTTTGTTGTTCTGCACCAAAGAGGGTTTGCGCAAGGATAGGGTAAGTTAACGAAAA
>Ga0209777_10002751_pt1 | contig 22679 bp, 15 predicted proteins | sample FrelakmetHBP12HB_FD_187147 | JGI IMG/M metagenome (GOLD analysis project Ga0209777, IMG submission 187147) | Freshwater lake sediment microbial communities from the University of Notre Dame, USA, for methane emissions studies -HBP12 HB (SPAdes)... | ecosystem: Environmental > Aquatic >...
AAGCCAGCCGTGCCACAGCCGCTATTGTGGCTTGTGCGCGACACGCTAAACACGTACCCTGACCCACCGCGCCTGAATCGCGATGTTCGCGGCGGGTCAGGAGACCCGCCGCGCAGACTCCTAGAGTGCCGGCACACCCGCCCTCGGGCGTGAATCATCGCTTGCACCGCAGCCGAGGGCGGCTGCGGCGGAAAGAGCTCAATAGCGTGCGCCAAATCCTTCTCAGGATTCCTATCCCGGGCACCGAGCACGTCCTGACCCTCTACGGTTACGGGGCGATGCTATGCCTGGGGTTCCTGCTGGCGATCCTGGCGGCGGCGCGACGGGCGAAGCGCCTGGGCCAGCCGCCCGACATCATCTACAACGCCGCCCTGTTCTGTTTCTTCGGCGGCCTCATCGGCTCGCGCCTGTTCTACGTCATCCAGTACGGCGAGCATTTCCGCAGCGTCTGGGACCTGGTAAAGATCTGGGAGGGCGGCCTGACGTTCTACGGCGGTTTCCTGATGGCCGTCATCGCCACGGTCGGGTACCTGTGGCTGGCGCGGCTGCCGATCCTGTACTGGCTGGACATCCTCGCCCCGAGCGTCGCCCTGGGCGAGGCGTTCGGCCGGCTCGGATGCTTCCTGAACGGTTGCTGCTATGGCCGCACGTGCCCGGCCCATTGGGGATTCGCCTGGCCCGCCGGCACGATTCCGTGGGAGCATTACGCCGACCATGCCCTGGCTGCATCCGGCATGGGCCCCGCCGACATGGGCGGCGCGGCCGGTGGGGCGATCACGGGGGCACTGGCAACCGCGTGGCAGGCGCCGGCGATCTTCCCGGCCCAGTTGATCTCATTCGCCAACGCGATGCTGCTGTTTCTGCTGCTGGCCGCGATGTTCCGCATCAAGCGGCGGCACGGGCAGATCATCTTGTCGTTCGTCCTGCTGTACGGCGTGAGCCGGTTCCTGCTGGAATGCCTGCGGGCGGATGAAGCCGACGCGTACCTGCTGGGCCTGCCGGCGTTGCTCTCGGCGATGGGCCTGGATGACGCCGCCGGGCGCCTGCCGCTCTTGACGATCAGCCAGAACCTTGCGATCCTGATGGTGGCGGGCAGCGTGGCGGGGCTGGCGCTGCTGGCGCGGAGCCGGCGTCCGCAGCTTATGGCCTCCTACGCGCCGCCGCCCCCGCCGATGGCGGGCGCCAAGGCCGATGCCCACGATTTCCAACATCACCAACGTCGAAAGGAAAAACGTTTATGAGGACCTCACGCCGTCTTGCCCTGCCGGCGGCCGTGCTGGCGCTGGCGTTGGCCGCGCCTGCGGCCTTCGGCCAGACTCTGCTGCGCATGAAGTTCGAGCCGGGCCGGGCCTTTCTCTACGACCGCACCATCAAGACCGAGTCGCAGGCCCGCGCCGGCAAGGAGACCCGCCACGTGGCCTGGGAACTCTCGAGCAAGCGGCAGGAACTCATCCTGGAGACGCGGGCGGACCCGGCCGGCGGCCGCATCCTGACCCTCGACACGTTCGACCCCGAGCGGCTGACGATCTACGAGGAGAACGGAAAGGACTCCCTCGCCAGGGTCCCGGAGGCGCAGCGGACCCGCCTGCTGCCGCCCGTGCTGTCGGTCCAGTGGCGCGACCCGAGGAACACGCCCGCCGACCAGCCCGAGAAGATGACCGACCCCGGCCAGGCGCTCGAACGGCTGCTGGCCGAGATGCGCGTGCTGCCGGAGAACGCCATCCGCGCCGGCGATTCCTGGACGCGCAAGTTGGACCTCGGCATTCTGAAGGCCGTGATCACCACAAAGTTCATCGACCAACACAGCGAGAACCTCGTCCCGTGCGCCGTTCTGGCCTCCAGCGCCGAGGTCACGTTCGGCCCCGAGTTCGCCAAGAAACTGTCTGTCGAGAAGCTGACGGCGCAAAGCATCGTGGCCCTGGACGGCAGCTCCGTCAACGGCTTTTCCGCAGCGACAACCGTCGTTGAAAAGGGCGAGACCGGCGAAGATCGCGTCACCCGCACCTTCCAGGAGAAACTCGCCAACTCTACACGCCTGGAAGGCGCCGTCCTCGAAAAGGCCAAGATCGACCTGGCGCGAATCGACAAGGCCCTCGAGCTATCCAAGGCCGACGACCTCGAAGGCGCCATGGCCGCCCTGGAGCAGTTCCTGAAGGACAATCCCCAGCCCGGCTGGGCCGACGCCGTCCAGAACATCTACGGCGTCATCACTCAACGCCGGCTGTTGACCAAGCCCGTGCCCCCGGCACGCCTCCAGGTCATGCTCCAGGAACTCAAGAACAGCCGCGACCGCGCCGCCACGCAGGACGGCCCCGCCCAGGTCGCGCAACTCGACCAGGTCATCCGGCAGGTCGCCACGGTCAACCTCAAGGGGCTGCTGGAACAGATGAAGGACCCGGACGTGGTCAACCGCGACTTGGCGGCGTTCGGCTTTGGCTTCGTTCAGGATCCCCAGGCCATCGAGGCGCTCCAGACGCTGACGAAGGACGCCAGCCCGCAGGTGCGCGGCACGGCGGCGATGTCGCTGGGCGTGCAAGGCAAGGCCGTCGACATGGCGACCCTCACGGCGCTGCTGAAGGACGCCGACGCGCGGGTGCGCGGGGCCGGAGTATTCCTGGCGTTCCGGACCGCGAAGAGGGACGATCCGCAGGTGGCCACACTCCTGCCGCTTCTGGCCGACAGCCTCCAGGTCGCCAATCCGTGGTCCCGCGCCCAGGCGGCCAACGCCCTGGCGGCACTGGCGCCGAAGAACTCGGTGCTGGCCGTCTCGGCGCTCCTGATGGCGTACAGCATCGAGCAGGAACAGGCCCTCAAGCCGGTGTACCTAAAGGCCTTAAAGGAGATCACAGGGCTGGACGCCTCGGATATCGCGCCCTACGACGATTGGCTGAAGAAGCAGCCGGGCGCGCCGCCGGCCAAGGCGCCCGAGCCGCCGGCCAAAGCGCCCGAGTCGCCGGCCAAAGCGCCCGGGAAAGCCCCTGCCGCGAAGTCGAAATGATAGAGCATTTTAACTTTGGGTGTTTGCGCGGCGGGTACGGAGACCCGCCGCGCGAAACTTGCCCCAGTGGCGCTGCAGTGTTACACGGCATCTTCGCGGTTGCGGATGTGCGTCTCGGCGCGGGCGCGGAACTGGCCCTTGAGGTCTGGGACAACCTCGCGCAGACATTCCTCGACCCGCTCGACGAACGTGAATCGCACCTGCCGGCGGACCTCCTCCGGAATCTTTTCCAGGTCGTCGGCGTTCCCCTTGGGCACAAAGATGTGCGTGATGCCCTCGCGGTGGGCCGCCAGTACCTTCTCCTTGATGCCGCCCACCGGCAGGACGCGGCCCTGGAGCGTCACTTCGCCGGTCATCGCCACGTCCCGCCGCGCAGGGCAGCCGGAGAGCGCACTGGCGAGCGCGCAGACCACGGGCAAGCCCGCGCTGGGGCCGTCCTTGGGCGTCGCCCCTTCCGGCACGTGGACGTGCAGGTCCACCGTGTGCCGCGCGGGGATGACCCCAGGCCGGGCGCACTTTGAGCGGACCCACGAGAGAGCGGTCTTGACGGACTCCTGCATGACCTCGCCGAGTTGTCCGGTGAGCGTCAGTTCGCCCTTGCCGGGCATACAGGAGACCTCGATGACCATGCTGCGTCCGCCGGCTTCGGTCCAGGCGAGACTCGTGACGATCCCGACGCCTTCCTTCGGACCGGCCGCCTCGCGCCGGTAGGTCGCCGGGCCCAGGTGCTGCCGCACGAGTTCCTGCGTGACGGCCCGCGGCCTGGGGACGGGCGAATCGGCGGCGGCGAGTTCCGTGGTGATCTTGCGGAGGACCTTGGCGAGGTACTTGCGGAGGTTCCGGACACCCGCCTCGCGCGTGTACGACTCGATGATGTGCCGCACCACCTCGTCCGGAAAGACCGCCTGCTCGGGCGTCAGGCCGTGGGCCGCAAGTTCCTTCGGCACAAGGTGCCGCTGGGCGATCTGGACCTTCTCTTCAAGCGTGTAGCCCGACAGATCGATCACTTCCAGCCGGTCCAGCAGGACCGCCGGGATGGCCGTCGGCACGTTCGCCGTGCAGACGAAGAGGACCTCCGACAGGTCGTACTCGACCTCCAGGTAATGGTCGCTGAAAGCATAGTTCTCGTCCGGGTCGAGGACTTCCAAGAGGGCCGACGCCGGGTCGCCGCGCATGTCCTGGCCCATTTTGTCGACCTCGTCCAGCAGGAACACCGGGTTGCGAACGCCGGCCTTCCGGAGAGACTGGATGATGCGGCCCGGCAAGGCGCCGACGTAGGTGCGCCGGTGGCCGCGGATTTCGGCCTCGTCGCGCACGCCACCCAGGCTCTTGCGGACAAAGTGCCGCCCCAGCGCGCGGGCCACGCTCTTGGCAAGGCTCGTCTTGCCAACGCCCGGCGGCCCGACGAAGCACAGGATCGGCTCGCGCAGGCTCTTCGTGACTTTCTTGACGGCCAGGTACTCCAGGATCCGCTCTTTGGGCTCCTCCAAGCCGAAGTGGTCTTCGTCGAGGATCCGCCGCACGTGCCCGAGGTCCAGGTTGTCCTGCGTCCGCGCCTGCCACGGCATGTGGATGAGCCATTCGAGGTACTCGGTGATGACAACAGCCTGCGGCATGAGGGGCATCATGCGCGACAGGCGCGCCTGTTCCAGGAGGGCGATCTTCTGGACCTCCTCGGGCATGCCGGCCGCCAGGATCTTCTCCTTCAGGTCGGCGGCGCTGCCGGCCCCCGGGTCGCCCTGGCCGAGTTCCTCCTCGATGGCCTTGAGTTGCTCCTTCAGGAAGTACTCTTTCTGGCTGCGCGACAGGCGTGTGCGCACCCGCTCGCTGATGCGCTGTTGGATTCCCAGCAGGGCGATCTCGCTATCGAGGAGGTCCGCCAGGCTTCGCAAACGCGCCTCGGCGTCGACCATCTCCAGGAGCCGCTGCTTGTCGGCGAACGGAATGGCTGTGAACGCCGCCACGACGTCCGCCAGCCGCCGGCCGTCTTCGGCCCCGGCCACCTGCTGCCCGATGCTCTCCGGAACGGCGGGCTGAAGTTGCAGGTACGAGAAGAACCGGGCCCGGACGGTCCGCACCAGGGCCTCGGCCTCGGGGCCGTCCAGCGGCGGTTCCTCGACGCCGGCCACGTCGGCCCACAGGCACCCGTTGTCCGAGACCGTGCGGACGCCCACGCCGCGCGCCGTGGCCTCAACGATCACCTTGTGCGTGCCGCCCTCCGCCTTGAAGCACTGGAGGACCTGGCCAATCGAGCCCATTTCGTAAAGGTCCGCCGGCCCCGGCTCCTGGCACTCCGGGTCGCGCTGCGCCACGAGCAGAATCCGGCCGTCTTTCTCAAGCGCTTCGTGGACGGCCTGGACCGAGGCGTCGCGGCCTACCTGGAGGGGCATCGCCAGCCCCGGAAACGCAACCAGCCCGCGCAGGGGGAGCACGGGCATCCGGCTGATGGCCGGCGGCGACAGGGGCGGCGAGGCCTGTGGAATCTCTGTCATTTTTCAAACGCAAAATGCTGCACTATGCGTGATCCTGTTACCAGAGCGCTCAATAATGGAATCCTGTAATTCCTCAAGTGAGACCATAATGATTACGGCCTAATGATACCCTAACTTTTAGGGTATCACGGAATCCCAACTATCATTTTCTTTCTGCGAAAATTCCTATTACGCAAAGAGTGAAAATCGCGACATAAGGGAGCGCCACGATACCGTCCTGCGTATTTGCGCGGCGGGTCAGGAGACCCGCCGCGCAAATAGCGATCTAGCGCTGTCGTACCAAGCGACCACCTTACTCATTGCGCTTCTTCTGAAACAGCCAGTCCTCGAAGCTGCACCGGATCGAAACGGGCGCTGATTCGATCCGGGCCTTGTCTTCTCCAAACATCAGCGCGGCCCAGAGCGTCAACTCTTTATCGCCGCGCCAGAAGTACTTCGTGAAGGCCCCTCCCGTGTCCGGCCCGCACGGGCCCCAGAAGTAAAACTCCGCCAGGGCGTACGTGCGCGTCCACGTGCCGCCGGGCGGAAGCACCGCCACCTCGGCCTTGGCCGGGGCCTTGTCCTTGGGGTGCGAGTAAACCGCCGACTCCTCGTGGCCAGCCTTGTCCTTCAGCCCGACCACCAGAAGGACCAGCGGGTCTTTGGCCAGGGAGATCGTGTCCTCGCCAATGAGCGGCCGCGGCATCGTGAATGCGACCGCCTCCGCCGACTTGTTACGGACCGTCAGCTTCAGTTGCGCCGGCAGCCCGCCGTCCGCCTGGAGGCCGACGCCTTCGATCGAGCACTCCAGGTCCGCCGCCGCGGCCGGCCGCCCGCGCGCCGCGACCGGGTTCTGCGCGCAGCCCACAACGGCCATCGCCAGCGCGGCCAACACGACGGTCCAACTTCGTGCCGAGCCCATCCCCACACACATCTTCCCCTGCCTTGGCGGGTGGCATGGTCACGCGCTGTTGCGTGACCATGTTTCTCCCCATGCGGCGCACATGGTCACGCAACAGCGCGTGACCATGCCACCCTCGTTAACCGCGTTCCGCCGCCTCGGCGATGGCGGGCGCCGCGACGACCGGCGCCCGTTGAGCGTCACCCGCCGCTTCCGCGGCGGGCTCAATCGCGGGCTCGGCGACCGGCTCGGCGGCGGGGGCGGATGCCCGCCCGTTGCCGATGGCCGCCAGGGCCGCGGCGGTCTCGGGGGCGACAGAGCCGGCCGGCATCGCGGCCGCACGCCCCCGACGCGCCTCGTTCTCGTCCGCCGCGATGTAGCCCTTCTCGTGCATGTCGGAGAACTTGACCGAGACCTTGCGCGAGACGCCCGGCTCGCCCATCGTTACGCCGTACAGGACGTCGGCGATGCTCATCGTGCGCTTGTTGTGCGTGATGACGACGAACTGCGACTGGTCGAGGAACTCCCGCACGAGGCCCGTAAAGCGGTCGACGTTCGACTCGTCCAGCGCCGCATCGACTTCGTCAAGTATGCAGAAGGGGCTCGGCCGCGCTCGGAAGATCGCCAGCAGCAGGGCCACCGCCGTCATCGTCTTCTCGCCGCCCGAGAGCAAGCTGATTCGCTGGAGCTGCTTGCCGGGCGGGCGGGCGACCACTTCGATGCCGCTCTCCAGGACGTCCGCCTCGTTCTCGAGGAACACGTCGGCCTTGCCGCCGCCGAACAGTTTGCGGTAGAGTTCCTGGAAGTGGCCGCGCACCGCCTCGAACGTTTTCATGAACCGTTCGCGGCTCTCGCGGTTGATGCGGTCGATGAGGCCTCCGAGGGCCTCGCGGGCCTTCGTCAGGTCGTCGCGCTGGCCGCGGAGGAACTCGACCCGCTTCTCCAGCGCCTCCTGCTCCTCGATGGCCTCCAGGTTCACGGCGCCGAGGCGTTCGATCTTGCCCTGCAAATTCCGGATTTTCTCGGCCACGGCGTCCCAGTTGACCTCTTCGGGCTGCCACTGGGCGTAGCGTTCGGCCAAGTCCATGCTGAAATCGTCGCGGACGCGCTGCACGAGTTCCGCCCGCTTGGTCTCGATGCCCCGCAGTTCGAGCTGGCGTTCGTGGATCTGCTGCTGAAGCCCGTCCGACTCGGCCTCCAACTCGCGCGCCTTCTCGGCGAGGGCTTCGATCGCGTCGTGGCAGGCCTGGCGGTCGGCGGCCAGGCGGCGGGCCCCGGCTTCGGCCGTTTCTTTCTCGTGGAAGAGCATCGAAAGTTCCGACTGCAATCTCAGCATCGTGCGCTCGGACTGGCGGATGCGGCCCTGGCACTCGGCCAGGTCGGCCTGCGACTGGGCGATGCCGTCGCGCGTGGCCGCCAGGTCTCGCTCGGCGGCGGTCTGCTGGTCGGCCAGGGCGGCCAGCTTTTCGCGGAGCTGCGCCAGCCCGATCCGGGCCTGCGTGCGGGATTCCTCGCACGCCGCGCGACAGGCCGTCAGCGTCTCCTGCTCGGCGGCCTGGGCGGCGATGGCGGCTGTTTCCGCGATTTCGCGGGCGGCGAGTTCTTCGACCTCTCGCCTGAGCGCGTCGCGCTCGGCCGCCGCCTGGTCGCGCTGGATGGCAAGGGCCGCCAGTTCGCTCTCCACGACGGGGGCCTCGGACTCCAGCCCGCGGCGCAGGTCCGCCAGCCGGCGCTGGCGCCCTTCCGCCTCGACCTTGGCCATCGAGCCTTCGTAGATTTCCTGGCGCAGGGCCTGCTGATCCACATCGAGGGCGTGCAGTTCCTCGACTGCCTTGCGGCGGCGGGCGTCGAGCTGCTCGATGCGGACGGCGAGCGCCTCGCGCTCGCGCGCCAGGTCCCGCAACTCCGACCTGCGGCTGATGAGGCTCGTCTCCGGGCCCGGCGGGCCGATCGCCACCGTGCCGTCCGGCTCAAGAACGTTGCCCGAAAGCGTCACGAAGCGGTAGCCGGCGAGCGGCCCGCACGCCAGCGCAACGGCGCCCTCAAGGCTCCGCACCACGACCGTGCGGGCCAGGAGATGCGCGATCGCCGGCCGCACCGAGTCGGCCGCACGGACGTAATCCATCGCCCAGCCGACCGCCTCGGGATACGCCAAGAGGTCCTTGCCGTCGCTGACCGGCTGCATGGCGTCGAGGGCGAGGAACCGGACCTGGCCGGGCAACTGCCCTTCCAGCCGCCGCGCGAGGTCCAGGACGTCGGCTTGGCGGTCGGCGACGAGAAGTTTTTCGGCCGGCCCGAGGGCCGAGTCGATGATGGCCGCATGGGCCAGGTCCACCTCGATGAGGTCGGCGACCATGCCGTGCCATCGCTCGGGGGCTCCGGCGGCGGCGATGGCTTCGCGGGTCTGGCGGACGGCGGCCGGGATGCCTTCGCCGCGCCGCTCGAGGTCTTCCAGCAGGCCGCGGCGACTGTCGAGGACGGCCGCCTCCTGCTTGGCGCGGGCGAGGTGCTCGCCGACATCCTCGACTTCCTTCTGCTTGGCCTCGGCCTCGTGACGTTTCTCTTCGAGGCGGCTGCGGCGCTCGGCGATGGCCGCATCGAGGGTGGCCTTCTCGGCCTCCAGGCTGGTCTCTTCCTGGGCCAGGCGCGCCAGAGACGCCCCGATCTCTTCGAGGCGAGCCCGGAGCTTCGCGGTCTGGGCCTCGATCGACTCCAGGCGAAGCTCGATCCCCGCCAGGCGGCTGGAGCGCTCGCTCTTGGCCTGCGCGAGGTCCATGAGGGCCGCCTTGGCGGCCTCGACGCGGCCGGCCGCAGCACGGACCTCATCGTTGACCTGCGTGAGTTGCGCTTCGATTGCGGAAACGGTTTCTTCCTGCCGACGGGCCAGGTCGGCCATCTCGGCCTGAGCCGTGCGGCGGGCCTCGACGAGGCCTTCCGCCTCGCGCAGGTGGGCCGAGAGGTCGGCGACCTTGCGGCGGTCGCGTTCGACGACCTGCCCGAGTTCGCCCGCGCGGGTCCGGTGGAACCCGATTTCGTTTTCGCGCGTGGCGACGCCGGAGCGGACTTCGGAGAGGCGGGACTCGATTTCGCGGCGGCGGTTCTCGAGGTCCATCCGCTCGCCTTCGGCCCGGGCCTTCTCCTGGTCGAGGCCGGCTAGCGCGGCCGCGCGGGCACTGCGCTCGGTCTCGAGGCCCTCGATTGCCGCCTGGTGGGCGGCGAGGGCACGGGATTCCTGGTGATACTGGCTCAGGGCGTACGAGACGCGGAGTTCCTTGAGGCGCCCAGTGTACTCGACGAAGTTGCGGGCCTTGCCGGCCTGGTACTTTACGCTTCGCAGGCGCCGTTCGACCTCTTCGAGGATGTCATTGAGGCGCAGGAGGTTCTGCTCGGTGCGCTGGAGTTTGCGTTCGGCCTCGCGGCGTTTGGCCTTGTACTTGGAGATGCCGGCCGCCTCCTCAAAGATGATGCGGCGCTCCTGCGGGTTGGACTGGAGGAGCACGTCGACCTTGCCCTGCTCGATGAGGCTGTAGGCGTCGACGCCGACGCCGGTGTCCATGAAGAGTTCGCGGATGTCGCGCAGGCGGCAGGGCTTGCGGTTGAGCATGTACTCGGATTCGCCGCTGCGGTAGAGGCGCCGGCTGACCTCGACCTCCGTGACGCCGATGGGCAGAAGGCCGCGCGTATTGTCGAAGAGGAGCGTGGCCTCGGCAAAGCCGAGGCTGCGGCGCGACTCGGAGCCGGCGAAGATGATGTCGGCCATCTCGCGGCCGCGAAGGCTCTTGGGGCTCTGCTCGCCCAGAACCCACTTGACGGCGTCGACGACGTTCGACTTGCCGCACCCGTTCGGGCCCACGATGACCGTGATGCCCGAATCGAAGTCGAAGCGGGTGCGGTCGGCGAACGATTTGAATCCGAAGACTTCCAGGCGCTTGAGTTCCACGCTGTAAGGCTCCTACCCGAGACGGCTTTCGCGGACACCGCACATCACCCGCCGCCTCCGCGGCAGGCTCAAACGGCCTTTCACATCATCGCGTCCGCCTACGGCTGGGGGCTGGTCTGCGACTCGTCTTCTTTTTCGCCGATGGGCCGGCTCATCAGCCCGCTGCCCCCGCGATACGTGAGCGGCTGAAGCACGAGCGGCGCCCCTAGCGATTTCTTCCGCGACAACTCGTACAGAAGGCCCACCACGTCGCTGTAGCTCAGGTCCAGCCCGAGCGGCGGCCCCTCGGCGACCGGAGGAGGCTTTCCTTCCTCGAGCGGCGGCACGAGCGGCAGCGCCAGCTTCCCAATCAGGTCCCTCACGGCCAGCGCCGAACGGACGCGACAATCCTTGCCGTGCCAGCTGCTGATAAGCGTCATCTCCTTGGCGCCATCGTGGGCAGTGGCCAGGACCCGGCGCGTCTCGATCACCACCGGCGGGCGCACCGCCACATCGCCGAAGATGGCGATCTGAGGTTTCCGGGTCCGGGAGACATAGACGAACGGCTCGGCCTTCGTGCCGATGACGCTCAGGTTGAACTTGTCCTTGAGGATCTCGGCCACGAACATCCGCGGCGCGATGCGGGTCATCGCCTGCCACGCGGCCATGCGGACTCGCGCGCTCTTGGCATTGAGCGCCCGCCCGAGCACGCCCAGCCCGATGCCGCTGTGGAGACGCCCCAGCGCCTCGACCGCCATTTCCTGGAATTCCGAATCATCCTTCAGGGCGATCGGCTCCAGCACCGATACGGACTGCGCATCCTGGAGGTTCGCGAGGATACGGCCGACGTGGAAGCGGACCTCCTCGCTGGGGTGCGTCGCCAGGGGCCTCATGTGCGGCACGACGCTCGAGCCCATCGCCTCCGCACATATCGCGACGCGATCCATGTCCTTGCCGCTCTCCAGGGCCTCCACGAGCACGTTGACATGCCCGTCTCTGGCATCTGGGCTCTCGCGCAAGTAGATGCCACCCACGAGGTCCAGGAAGTGGACGTTGTCGTCCTGATACTCCGCGGGCACCGCGAGGTCCACGCGGCTGGGGTCCTCGCTGCCCTTGGCGGCGCCCGGAAATCGCGCGTTGATGAGCCGCACGGCTTGGTCGGCGATGCGGACCGAGGACGCCAAGAGCACCAGCCTGAAATGGCGGGTCTTCAGGACTCGCCCGCCGGCCAGGATCCGCCCGGCGCGCGGGTCGATCATCTCCTTGCCCTTTTCGTCGGAGGCGAACGGCGCGACGAAGATGCCCCCGCGGCCGACGGCCAGGATTTCGCTCTTGGCCTCGACGCCGCGCGACGACACCACGCGCGCCAGGTCGCATTCCAGGAGGAACCCCCCCTCGAGGCTGGTCGTCTCGGTCGTCGTGATCGCCCGGACCTCCAGGTCGAACACCTCGCCCTTGGCCAGGCCGGGCGGGATGAGGCCCGTGACCATCACGACGGCGTTGTCGGTGCTCGCAAGAACTTCCTCGGCGCCGCTGACTTTGTGGCGGCGCATCGTGTCAAGGATCTGCTGACGGATGCCGGGGGGCATGACCTTCGTGCCCGTCCCGTCAAGCCCGGTGACGAAGCCGTACCCCTGCACGGGGATGCCTTCGCGGCCGGAGAACCGCGCGATTTCGCCGACCGTGTCGCGCAGGTACAGCGGCACTTCGACCTCGCGCGGGATGCGAGGCTCGCTCGGCTTCGGCTTCTCGCCGCAGGAAAGGCCCAGCGCCAGCAGCGCCACCAGCGCCGCCGCGGCAATGGCGACGATGGCGCCGCCGGCGCGCGCACAAACGGCGCACCGGCGCTGCAAGTTTTCGATCATCCGGACAGCGCGCATAACAACTCCGCTCTCGCTTGGCTTTGGTATCGGCAGCGGTAGTTATCGGACTTTAGCAAAACCTTCCCGCCACATCCGGTGCGGAGCGTTCGGCAACGCGCCCGACACGGTAGGATGGACCGCCCCGGCCATGCCCCCGACACGCCCATAATGTAGATGGTCCCAGCCACAGTGTCAAGGGCGTCAGGCACCCCCTAAATGTTGTACAGCCCCCAAAAGGGTCCAGCATGTGTTTAGCGTCCGCTCCGCAGTGTGGCACGGCTGGCTTGTCCAGCCGTGGCGGAAGACCCGCGACGTTTCCCACGGCTGGACAAGCCAGCCGTGCCACACCCGCTATTGCGGCGCGCGCCACACGCTAAACACGTACAGGGTCCAGGACCCTTTTCCTCAGAGAATCAGGCCTGCGGCGCCGGCAACAGGTCCTTCGCCGGCTGGCCGCGAACCACGCACCGCGGAACGTACCGGCGGCCGATGGTCGCCAGGCGTTCCATCGCTGCGGCGTCATACGGCCGGACACTCCGCAACTCAGGATCGAGGGCATAGGCGGCCTCGAACCGCTGGAGGACCCAACGGCGTGCCCCCGCAATCCGCAGGCCCATCGCATGGATCTCCGCTTCGCCGATGAACGCCGGGCAGACGGTCGTGCGGAACTCGTACTCCACGCGGCCGCCCATCAGGAGGTCCACCGACCGCTCGATCGCCCGCACGTCGGTCGAATCGCCGCACACTTGCGGATACCGCTCGTCCAGCGGCGCCTTGAGGTCCATCGCCACCGCGTCCACCAGGCCGCCCCGCAGCAGCGCCGCCAGGTGGTCCGGGTGCGTGCCGTTGGTGTCGAGCTTGACGGCGAGGCCCTGCTTGCGGAACGTCTCGCACAACAATGCGAGGCTGGGCCAGACCGTCGGCTCCCCGCCGCAGATTACCACGCCGTCGAGCCACCCGCGCCGCTCGCCCATGTGCGCCAGGACGGCATCGAGCGGAATCTCCTCGCCCGCCGGCGCGAGCATCGACGACGCGTGGCAGAACCTGCACCGGAGGTTGCACTGCGGCAGAAAGACGATGGCCGCAAGCCGGCCCGGCCAGTCAATCAGCGTCGTCGGGTGGTACCCGGCGATGGGCGGCAGCGTGATGGCGGCACCTTTCGTCATGCGACGCTCGTACCTTTGCCGGCGCCCAGGAACGCCTGGATTTCCGCCGACGGGGGCACTTTGCCTTCCCACCGGGCGACCGCCGCGCCGGCGTTGGACCGCAGGATCGTTGTCGGGATCTTGCGGACATCGTTAAACGCTCCCTCGGCCCGGCCCTCGATGCTGTTGACATCGATGAACGCCATATCGGCCGGCGCCTCGGTCTTCGACAGGAGGTGCGTCAGCTTGTCCTTGGTGCTCTCGCACATCGCACAGCCGAGTTTACCGAACACTTCGAACTTCATGGCTTCCCTCGCCCTTACCCAGTGCCTGACGGTTGTCCTTGCGGCACGGCGCCCGCCCGCGCGGAAAGCCGGAGGCCGCGGTTCGCTCCCTTACACGTCCACCTTGTCCGTCGGGTTGTACGGCGACTTGATGAAGACAGCCTTCAGGGGCGCCTTGGTGTCATTGATGATGTCGTGTGTCTCGCCCGGCTCCAGCCGCACCACCATGCCGACGCGGATGGGATGCTCCTGGTCGTTGATGATGAAGCGACCGCCCGCCCCTTCGACGAAGTAGAAGGTCTCCTCAACCTCTTTGTGCATGTGGCGGCCCATCTTCTCGCCGGGGGCAAAGAGGATGACACCCCAGTCGACCCGCGGCCCGCGGCAAAGGTACTTTACGCCGCTCATGCCGCCCCGAAACTGCTTGTCCTGCTCGTACACGATTTCCATGGTTATTAAAAGCGACGGGGAGCCGGGACGGCGAAGGTTGCCTGTTCGGCGCCCGGCTCCTCCGTCAACAAGGGGGTCCTTTTTCAGCCGGCCGCCGTCCCAAGTTCCGTCGACCGTGCGATGGCCGGCGAAAACGAGTTGGCGACCGAGTAATCCCCGCGATGCCGGTCCTTCAGTTCGCCCAACTTCGACTTGTTCCAGTTGGTGATGCGGCTGAAGTAACCGACGATCCGCGACACGCCGTACACGCTGTGCGACTGGCAGAAATCGCAATGGTCCTGGAGCCGCGGCGTCCACTTGTGGCAGTCGTTGCAGATGGTGAACTCCGGGCTGATCGTAATCTGGGCCGCCTCGGTGTTCTCGTACGTGCGGCGGACCAGCGCCAGAATGCTGTCGGCGGGCGGCCGCTCCTCGCCGACGAAGGCGTGGATGATCGCCCCGGACTCGATCATGCCGTGGAACTTCGCCTGCTTCTGGATGCGCGTCAGCAGGTCCACGGGGGCGTCGGCCCTGAGGTGCACGGAGTTGGTGTAGTAGGCCTCGTCGGAGGCCAGGTCGCCCTTCAACAGCGCCCGCGACTGGGGCCACTCGCGGAAGTCGACCTTGGCAAACCGCCGCGTAGCGCTTTCCGCCGGCGACTCTTCCAGGCTCACCTTCAGCCCGTGCTTCTTCGTGTATTCCGACGCCCGGCTGTGCATGTACGAGACCACCAGCAGGCCCTTGCGGAGGGCCTCGTCGCTGGCGTGCAACTCCGTTCCCATCATGTGCTGGATGCACTCGTTCAGGCCGATCAGGCCGATGATGTACGTGCACTTATCGAGGTCGACGTACGGCCGGCCGTCCTTCGCCAGCTTGCCGATCTCCCACAACGGCATCGCCGGGCCCGACATCATCTTCTCGATGAACCTGCGTTTTTCCTGGTGGGCCGCCATCGCCAGGTCCATCGCCGCTCCGACCTCGTCGAGCAACTTCTGCCAGTTGGCCTCGCCGGCCCGGTAGGCGCACTGCGGCAGGTTGATCGTCACGTTCTGGAACCCGCAGAACCGCATGCTCTCGGGATGGCGGATCATGTAATCGTCGGTGATCGTCGTCCGCAGCCGGCAGCAGGCGCTGAGGGTCACCTCGTCGCGGTCGAAGACGAAGTACGGCACGCCGTTCTCCGCGGCGATCTGGCACGCGTAGTCCAGCAACTCGCGCTGAGCCGGGTCCGTGAACGATTCGGCCGTGACGTGGAAGTCGCACTTCGGGAACGCAAAGAGGTGGCCGTCGCGGTCGCCGGAGCGCCACACGTCCATCATCGCCTTGCAGAACCGCTGGGCGGCCTTTCCGTAGGAGCCGTACGTGCGGCCCATGTACTTGCCGCCGGGGCCGATCGCCTCGACTTCCTTCAGGTACCCCGGCACGCCCGTGTGCACGTTGAAGTCCAGGAACAGCGTCTGCCCGCCGCGGCTGAACGCCGACTGCGAGCACGAGAAGATCAGGTGCTGCGCTTCCTGGAGCACCTGCTCGTCCGACAGGTGCTCGATGTACGGCGCGTACATGATGTTGATGTAGCCGACGCCCAGCGCCCCGGCATAGTACGCCTGCATCGACGCCAGGAACGTGTTCAGGTGACCCGTGAGCGTCCGGGCGTGCTTGGCCGGGCCGCTCTTGGTGTCCAGGTTCTGGAGGTCCAGCCCGTACTTTTTCAGGTACTCCAGGCTGTGGCTGGAGCAATAGACGCGGGTCGGGTATCCGAGGTCGTGCAGGTGCAGGCGGCCGCGCATGTGGGCCTCGGCCACAGGGCGCGAGAAGATTTCGCTCAGGGCGAACTGCTTCAGGACCGTCTCGGCGATCGACAGGTTGATCGCCTCGGGGTTGTTGGACGTGATGTTCGAGTTTTCCTGGCTCTTGGAGTAGATGAGGTTCTCGAGGTCGAATCGCGGCATGCCGATGACCTTCTGCCGCTCAAGGCGCCCCGTGAGGCCCCGCTCAAAGAGTTCGTTGTCCACGAGTTCGCGCACCAGCCCGGTCGAGATGCGCGTCATGCCGGAGGCCAGGACCTTGTCCTCGACCGCCGTGGCGACCTTGCGGGCCGTCATCGCGTCCAGGTGCGCTTCTTTCTCCAGCGCGTCGGCTATGCGGCCCTTGTCCCACGGCACGAGGGCGTCCTTGGCCCCAGTGTCGACCAGCAGGGCGAGGTCGGTCGTGCTGCGGTTCTTCTCTTGGGTGACCTTGCGGACAGTCATTTCGCGGCGGGCCTGGCTCCGCCGGTCGCGGTAGAGGATGTATGCCTTGGCCGTCTTGGCGTGGCCGGTCTCGATCAGGACCTTTTCGACCATGTCCTGGATATCTTCGATGCCGGGGACATCTGCCTCGAAGTGATCGTTCAGGTAATCGGTCACTGCCGAGGCAAGTTCCTCGGCCAGGAACCGGTCTTCGCCGCCGACCGCCTGTGCCGCCTTGAAGATGGCGTCGGCGATCTTCGCCTTGTCGAAGGTCATGATGCGTCCGTCGCGCTTCCGGATTTCAGTAATGCGTTCAGCCATGCGACTACTCCCCTCCCGTGCCTGGTTTTCCTCGCCTACAGGGCCGCCGAGCCCACTCCGCCGAAGCAGCCGCTTCGGCTGCGAAGGCCGGGAGCGGCCTTGATTTGTATTACCGGGGGGCGGCCCTCCACCGCCCCCCGCGCCCTCGCAGCGCCTGGGCGGGCCCTCATCCGGTGCCCGGCCGTGGCTCCGGCCCCGCCCGCGGGTTCCCCTTTCCGGGGCTTTGCGCCGCACTGCTTTGCTTCAACATCGGCTCCACTTCGTGCATGAACGCCGAGACGTCCTGGAAATCGCGATACACGCTTGCGAACCGCACGTACGCCACCTGGTCCGTCTTCTTCAACTTCTCCACAACCAGGTCGCCGATCGTGCGGCTGGGAATCTCCAGCTCGCCTCGGGCCGTCAGTTCGTCCTCGATCTCCTGTAGCATCTCATCGATGCGGCTGGTCGGGACCTGCCGTTTGTGAAGCGCCAGGAGCAGCCCCTGCCGGATCTTCGCCCGGTCATAGGCCTCGCGGGAGCCGTCCTTCTTGATGACCCGCAGGCGCGGCTCGCTCTCGGCGCGCTCGTAGGTCGTGTAGCGGCGGTTGCACGCCAGGCACTCCCGCCGACGCCGGATGGTGGCGCCGCTACCCCGCGAGTCCACCACCTTGTCGTTATCCTGATGACAGAAGGGACATTCCATCGCAGCGTACCCCCCGCCGGGACGCCCCGGCGTAGCAGGCCGCAACCTCTCCACCAGAACCCTTTATCCGGGACACAAGATATAGGGCCTCTCACCGCCTGTCAACCTCGGCATTTCCGCTCTATGACAATCAGAAAAAACATGAGAAAGTACGATTTCGAGTACCTCATCTAGTGGGGGAGATGATACGGCCCCATCCCGTAGGGTGTCAATACCCTACTTCACCGGGAGGGTTGGCGTCGTCTTTTGTCACAGCGGGGAAAATGCTTAAGATAGGGAAACACAACAGGTTGGGGGCGACAAGAGGGATTTGTCCACCAAAAGAATTTCTTTTCCACAGCATTTAACCGCCGGCGTAACATCCCCCCGGAAGGGGGTCCTGAACTAGAGGACCCCATGATATTGGGGCATCCGCAAAACCCCTCCCGGGGCCTGGTTCCGCCTTCGGGGCCGTCCCGGCGCAACTGCAAGACGACGCCGGCCCGTGGCGGCCCGGCCAGATGATATGCAGGTATGTTAGCGTGGACACCCGGCAAAGCCTCACCCTTCATCGCCGCCCAGGGCAAGGACTTCCACTTGCACCTGGCCTTGCGCCAGGAGCGTCTTGCCCAGGTCGTCCGGGTAATCGTGCCGGCAGGCGATCCGGCGGATGCCGGCGTTGATCGCCATCTTGGCGCACATGGAGCACGGATGATGGGTTGTGTAGAGCGTCGCGCCGTCGATCCGCACGCCGTGCTTGGCCGCCTGGATGATCGCGTTCTGCTCGGCGTGGAGGCCCCGGCACAACTCGTGCCGCTGGCCAGACGGCACCGCCATCTGCTCCCTGAGGCACCCGCTTTCGGAGCAATGCGGCACGCCGCTCGGGGCGCCGTTGTACCCGGTTGCAAGCAGCCGCTTGTCGACCACCAGCACCGCCCCCACATGCCGCCTCAGACACGTCGACCGCGTCGCCACCTGTTCGGCGATCGCCATGAAGTATTCGTCCCACGTCGGTCGTTTCATGACGGATAAGGGTATGCCGAAATCGGGCGGGTGTCAAGCGCGGCTATGCTCGGTGCGTGCCGATAGCCGGGTGGCATGGCCACGCTGTTGCGTGGCCATGTGCCTCAAACGGCGCTAAGGCGCAACCGCCTCGGGAAGTGTCTGTCGCATCTGGGGCATCTCGTCCCACGTGTGCCCTTCCAGAAGCCGGCCCGCCCTCTTCTTGTTCACACCGCCCCACTGCTTGAAGAAAAAGGGGACGCCGGCCTTCAGGCACTGGTCGCGAATATCGATGGCCCACTTCGGGTCCATCGGCCGGGCGCCCGGACCGGATTCACCGCCGACCACGACCCAATCAATCCCTTCCAGCTCCAGGTCTGGAATCGGCCCAAGGAGCGGCTCCAGCGATAGGAACTTGATGGCCGCATGCGTCCGGCGAAGGCGATCAATGCGGCAGACGTAGTCCGCCTGCTCCACCGTTACGCCCATCCAGACGTTAGGCGGCCATGCAAGAAGCGGTTCAAGTTCCAGAAGCCGCTCCGCCCGCTTCGTCAGAATCTGAAATTGGTGCCAGTGCGCCTGCCGCATGATGTCGAAGACCCGCTGAATGAAATCCGGCGGCACGTCCTCGTGAAAGAGGTCGCTCATGGAGTTGACGAACACCAACTGCGGCTTCTTCCAGGTCTGCGGCAAGCGCAGGGCATGCGGATGAAGGCTCAACTTGAACCCGCGAGCGTAGTTGGGCTGGCCCATCCCCTGAAGGCGCAGGGCCATCCGCTCGGCATAACAGTGCCTGCACCCCGGGCTGATCTTGGTGCAACCCGTGACGGGGTTCCACGTGGATTCGGTCCACTCGATGGCCGATTTAAGCCCCATTGTTCAGCCCCTTGCGCGCGTACTTCGTGAAGATGTCTTTGACAATTTTAGCACCGGTCTTGTTCGGAGAGGCAAAGAAAAGGTAGTAGACCACTGCGCCTTTGGTGTTTATCATCGGCATGGCGCGCGGCACATACTTGAAGCCAGCCACGTCTCGAAGGCGTTTGCCAAACGCTTCAGCAATGACATCACCTTCGGCCTTCTCCTCCATGTCCCCGAAAAGCCCTGGGGTCTTGGTGTAGGCCGCCTCGCGCCACGACCGGTCGCCCCAGAAAGCGTCCATGCGAGAAGCCTGCTCCGGACGCACCTTGTCCGGGTTCCGCCAGAACACGTTCATGTTCATGTCCATCAGCGGAAAATTGAGGAAGATCTCGATGCTCCTCATCTGCCCGGCCGCGTAAACAATTTTCCAGTCTAAGTGCAGGCCATACGGGTCAAGAAGGCAAAACGCCCGCCTATAATCCTCATACTTGGCGCGAGGGAAAACGCTTTCAATCAAGACCTTGTTGCAGTCCGCTTCATACACGAAGACATCCTGGCGCCCCGCCGAGAGTTCACGTAGCGATTGAGCCCGACCTCCGTCAAGATCGATGAAGTGGTACTCCTGAAATGGCGGCCGGATGTTCAGGGCATTAAGGGGACTACCAGGAATAAACTCTCCCGTCTCCTTCGAAACATGCAACCCGGCACCTGCAAACCCATCGATATACAGATGCCGCTTGATGATGGGCTGCTTACTCACTATCTCGGAATAGGCAGCCGCGTACTTCCGCACAATTTCGAGCTTGACCTCAGACCAATACCCGACCTCGTCAAGTCGCAGATTGCTCATGGGCATCTCCTGGTGTACGAGGTCCCAAGAAGTCCCGTTTCTCGCTCCAAGAAATCGTCCGGCATCTCAAGGCAACAAGACGATGCCGCGATGGCCGTTGAGCTGGATGGGAAGGAAGCGGCGGACGCCGTCGGCGGGAGGGGTTTCCAGCGGCGCCAGGACGATGGCCGAGGGCTCGACGTCCTCGCGGATGCCCGCGTGCGGATACGCCAGCGCCAGCAGCCGCCGATGAACGGTCAGCCAGCGCGCGGCGGCCTGCGGATCGGCCGCCTGCGGGTTGGCCGGCCGGCCCGGCTGGCCGGCGGGCGCGAGCAGGATCGCCACCAGCGCGCCGTCGTCACGGACGGCGGCCAGCGGCGGGGCGTCGGGCTCGTCCACGTCAACGCGGATTATCTGCCGCAGGGACTTCTCGATCATCGCCGGCGGCTGCGCCTCGATGGCCGCCACGAGTTCCTCGCGGCCCTCGGGCTGCCAGGCCGAGAAGACGGAGCACTCCTGCGCCCCCGCGGCCGCCGCCGACGGCCGCACACCCAACAATGAGGGACAGTCACCTATTTTCCCCGCCACCTTGGCTGCCGCCGGCAATGTGGCATCCGACACGCCGAGACGGGCGCAAACTGGCGCAGCGCCGCCCAATAATAGGTGACTGTCCCCATTTCTTTTTCTTGGTTTTCCCCCCGTCGGGGCTGCCGCCGGCACTGATGCTTCCGGCACGCGGGGGTAAGGCCGCTCTTGGGCCGCCCCTTCCAGAACCAGACGTCTGTCCCTGGTTTTTTCGGTTCTTGCCGGGGCGTCCGATGCCGCTGCTTGCCGGGCCGTGGGCTGCACCTGTACGTCAAGGGCAGCCGCTTCAGCCGCACGGCCGGCGGCATCGTCCGCCGGTCGCGCCTCGCCGTCCGCGCCAAGAAGCCGCGGCCAGATTTCTCCGATGGGGACGCGGGCATGGACCCGCGGCGGCCCCGGATGCTCCGCCGCAAACGCCGCAGCATCGGGGGTCAGGAACCCCTGGTTCGCCAGGTCGCAGCCGAGGAACTCGCGCGATGCCCGCCGGAGGCGCCCCAGAAGCCGCCCCGCCTCAGCGGCCCCGTCCGTCCCGACAACGAACAGCGCGGCCGGCAGCGCCGGGCCCCTGGCGCACCATGCCTTGAGTTCGCGGTAAGTCTCGACGACGCTCTCGGCATCGGCCGTCGCGACGAAAACCGTCCGATGCACGCGGCCCGCCAGGTCGCCCGGCACACCGCGCGAACTCTCCAGCAGCACGACGGCCACCTGGTCGCACCGGCCGAGGAGTTCGCGGATGGCACGGCCGGTGTCGGCGGGGTCCGGGCAATGCTCGCGCCCGAGGCGTCCGCAGGCGGGCTCGCCGAAGACGTGGGCATCGGCCGCCCCGCCCTCCAGCAGAAACACCGCTGCCGTCCCGCCGCGCGGCGCCAGCCTGGCCGCCACCGCCAGGGCCGTCCGCCGCCGGTCGGCCACGTCAATGCCGGCGGGAACCATGACGTAGAGGCCTTGCGGCGGCCCAATCTCGGCGGGAAGCAGGAGACGGCCGTCAATCGCCTTCGGGGCAACCTGCCGAGGCAGCGAGGCAATCGCCGCAGACGCCGTCAGTGGAACGGCGGGCACGGGCGCCTGGGCCGCCGGCGCCGTCGGGACCGAGGTACCGCCGCCCGATGAGAACAGCATCTGGGCGACCGCGGCCATGCCGTCATCCCGCGCGGCACCGGGCGCGCCGGCGCCGCCGAATCGCCGCCGGGACGCGGAAGGCGGAGTCTGTCCCATCTGTGAGGCAGCCGTTACGATATCTCCACCACGCTGTTCAGTTCGCCGTATGGATTACTCTCGACATAAGGATTCGCCGGATCGCTGCACCAGCAGCCGTCGATGACGAGGCGATAGGCGTAGCGGCCCGGCGGCAAGCGCATTTCTTTCACCCAGACGCCAGGCTGGTCGGTCGGGGCCATTTCGGACTTGGCGTCTTGGGTGGTCCACTGGTTGAAGTCGCCGGCCACCTGGACCTTCGTGGCCCCGGGCGAATGGCAGACGAAGCGCACGCCGCCCTCGATCGGGATCGCCCCGTAGACCATCTCGATCTTGCGGTCGACGGCCTGCTCCTCTGTGCGTCGCTGCTCGACTTCCGCGCGGGCCATCTGCTCGTATTCCAGTTGAAGGCCGGCCGACAGGAGTTCCTGCGCCAGGGCGCGGTAATCCTCGTGGCCGCGCGAATCCGGGCGGAATTCCGCGATGGGGCTCCCCATGGCCGCCGCCTCGCGCAGACCCACGTGATACCGGATCACCGTCTCCAGCATCGTCGGGCCGTGCTGGTCCCGCAGCGCCGCCAGCGTCCGGCGGCAGCACCGGGTACGGCTGTCGTACATCGTCGCCAGGACGCGCATCACGGGCTGATGCCCCGTGTGGCCGGTGACCATCTCAATCGTCTCCGCCACCCGCGCCAGGCCGTACGTGCTGAAGAACCCCAGGTCCACCGGCACGAGGACCTCGGTGGCCGCCACGAGGGCGTTGACCGAGAGGATGCCCAGACCCGGGCCGCAGTCAATCACGATGAAGTCGTAGCGCTCGCGGGTCTGCTCGACGAGCCGCCGCACGCGCATTTCGCGCCCTTCCTTGCCGGCAAGCGACTGCTCCAGGCTCGCCAGGCCAACGCTCGCCGGGGCGAGGTAGAACCCGCCGAGGATCTCCCACGCGATGTCGGGCAGCCCGAGCGGCGCAGAGTCGGACGGCTCGCTTCG
>Ga0209777_10002752_pt1 | contig 22670 bp, 26 predicted proteins | sample FrelakmetHBP12HB_FD_187147 | JGI IMG/M metagenome (GOLD analysis project Ga0209777, IMG submission 187147) | Freshwater lake sediment microbial communities from the University of Notre Dame, USA, for methane emissions studies -HBP12 HB (SPAdes)... | ecosystem: Environmental > Aquatic >...
ATGAACCGCGATGTCCCTTCCGGCACCCGTCCCCAGCGTTACACCCAGATCCTTTTATTCGATAATGACAGCACAACAACAACAGCAGCACAGCACCCGGCACTTGACGAACTTGCCTGTATCAACCCGGATGAGATGACCCCCCTGCAGGCACTTGCAAAGATTGCCGAGTTACGACATATGCTGGAAACTAAGGAAGATTGAGCATGAAGACCGGGAATACTGTTTCTGTAATCCACATCCTTGATCAGGCAACCGTCAACCAGATCGCTGCCGGCGAGGTGGTGGAGCGCCCTGCCTCGGTGGTGAAAGAGCTTGTGGAAAATGCAATCGATGCCGGTGCCCGTTCAATTCGCATTGATATTACCTTGTCCGCAAAAGAAATTCTGAGTCTCCGGATCATTGACGATGGATCCGGCATGTCACCTCCCGATGCTCAGCTCGCCTTCACCCCCCATGCAACAAGCAAGATTTCCCGGATCGATGATCTCCATCGTATCAACACCCTTGGATTCCGCGGAGAAGCTCTTGCCAGCATAGCCGCCGTGTCCCGGGTCACCCTGACAACACGACTTAGGAATGCCGGGGAAGTTACCGGGACGAAGGTGCATGTAGACGGGGGAGAAATACAAGAGACGGGAGAAACAGGGGCACCGGAAGGAACGACGGTGCTGGTAGAAGACCTGTTCTTTAATACACCGGCACGAAAAAAGTTCCAGAAGAGTAAAAATACGGAGATCGCACATATCCACGCGATCCTGGAAGGCATCTGCCTTGCCCATCCCGGGATATCGTTCCGATTGTATACCAATCAAAACGAGCTGCTCGTGACGGATCGATCGCCCCGGATCCTTGATACCATTGCCCGCATCTATGGCAGCGATGTGGTAAAGGATCTTATACCGCTGAATCTGTCCCTTCCGTTCATGAAGATTTCCGGGTACATGTCACGCCCATCTCTTTCCCGAAGGGATGCATCCCGGATACTGATAGCGATCAATCAACGCTATGTTTCGTCGACACTAATCACCGGGGCCATCAAAGAGGGGTATGGCACCCTGCTCGCAAAAGAGCGGTTCCCGATTGCATTCCTTACTCTTGAGATTGATACCGAGCTGGTCGATGTAAATGTGCACCCGACAAAAAAACTGGTGCGACTCTCCCGGGAAAAAGAGATTGCCCGGGCAGTGAGCGAAACCGTGAAGACGGCATTACTCAGTCACGATTTGATCCCCGACGTCGCAGCCCCATCGCAATTATACCCGGAGGAATCCTGCGGGGAAACAGCAACGGTACCTGGTATGAGCTATGATTTCATTCCTACGGCACCGTACGGAATCAGTGAAGCACTGCATTCAGGTACTGTTATGACTGACCGCCAGCTGCGGCAGACAGAACTCCCGACCGGCATGGTACCGGTCGATGCGAAACTCCCCCTCATGGAGGTTATTGGTCAATTTGGAGGGATCTACATCCTTGCCACAACAGATACCGGTGAACTTGTGCTACTAGACCAGCATGCCGTTCATGAGCGCATTCTGTACGAACAGGTCATTGCACGAACCGAAGGGGATCACCGGTCGCAGGAGCTGATCGTTCCTGTTATCCTGCACCGGACCCTGCAGGAAACGGCAATTCTCCGCGATCTTTTACCTGCACTTGCTCGGGAAGGGTTTGTTCTTGAGGAATTCGGCAGGGATACCTTTCTTGTCCGGGCAATCCCGGTTGTCCTTGGTAAACTGGAGGATACGATAATAATTGATGAGATGGTGAGTGATCTTGTCAGTGAAGAGGCGGTCCGTTCAGTAAACAACCGTGAAAGAATTACCCGCATCATCGCATGCCGGGGTGCAATCAAGGCAGGTACCGTCTGTACACAGGAACAATGCCAGCGATTGATACACCAGATCCGGTATGCAAAAAATCCGTTCACCTGCCCCCACGGAAGACCAACGATGCTCAGGTTCAGCCGGACTGACCTTGACACTATGTTCAAACGCACCTGAGTGACCATAATTTTACCACCCCCTGCACACCCTGTCATCGTTTTTGCCGGTACCTGAATGCTTATAAGCGGTCAGGATTATACGGTAGGGATCTAGTCTGAAATTATTGATCGGGTTTAAGAACCATGAAAAATTTAGGTCAGGAAACTCTGGGTCAAAGCGGACCTCAATTTTCCCGTGATGATAGTTCCAAGCCTGGAATTCTGGCGTTCCGGCAGATGGTGCTGTCACATTACGAGCAGTACGGTCGGGACATGGCATGGCGAAATACCACGAATCCTTATCAGATCCTCGTCTCGGAGATTATGCTCCAGCAGACACAGGTAGTACGGGTTACCACAAAATTTCCGGAATTTATCCATGCATTTCCGGACTTTGCATCACTTGCGACCGCTCCTTTGGCAAATGTGCTTACTGTCTGGCAGGGTATGGGTTACAACAGGCGGGTGATCGCGTTACAGAAATGTGCCATCCGGGTTATGAATGAATATAATGGTCTTCTTCCGGCTGATGTTGATATCCTCGCAACATTTCCTAGTATTGGCAGGGCAACAGCTTCATCCATCGCAGCGTTCGCATTCAATTTGCCCGTTGTCTTCATTGAGACCAATATTCGCAGGGTCTTTATTCACTTTTTCTTTTCCGATACTGACACCGTAAGCGATGCAGAGATCTTCCCGCTTGTTGAAAAAGCATTATACCGAAAAAATCCCCGCGTATGGTACTGGGCATTAATGGATCTTGGCACAGCACTCAAAAAGACGGTTCCCAACCCAAACCGGCGGAGCGTTCATTATTCTAAACAATCTTCCTTTGAAGGATCTGACCGGAACATTCGTGGGATCATTATCAGGATGCTTCTGGCCGAACCGGGAATGAGTGAAAACAAATTCCTTAACATCCGGAATGATGATCCAGCCCGGATTCAAAAGATCCTGTCTTCACTGGAGTCTGAGGGGTTTATCGTGCGGCACGAAGACAGGTTTTTCGTATCCGAAGGACCCGGATTAACGTGAAACAATACCCTTAATTGATACCTGAAATATTCTAATTATTTTCATTCGCACAACCTTGACACCATTGAATTTTTTTTAACGCAAGCATAGGTGTTCGGTGCTCCAACCAGTGGATTGATATGCTGTTTCAACTATAGAACGGATCAAACGGGGGTACCTATGCCGGACCTGAAATCTATTCCCGATGAGGTGAAATGGCGTCTTGCCGCACAGCTGGCAGCTCTTCTTCCTGCACTCTATGATAGTGCATACCGGGATGTTGTGGGCGAGAAATACGATGAGATCGAGCAGGAGATCTGGATGGAGCTCTCCCGCGTGGCGCTTGACATCGTCCGCGATCTTTCGCTCCCCACGAGTAACGCGAGCGAACTTGCCGACAGCCTGCGGATAGTGATGGGGATCCTCTTTGGTCCCGATTATAAATCTGAGACCCTTGAAATCTCCCGGGAGGGAGCAGTGGTTCTTGTCAAACGATGCCCGCTACCGGCCAGCAGTCTTGAGCGTGGAGCAGGAGATATCGCTACTTTCCACAAGTGCATGGCGTTAACCCTGACTACAGTCCCACTTCTTAATAAGGGATACTCTGCACGATTTGTCAGGACGATGTGTACTGGTGATCGCCAGTGTGAAATTAAAATTGAAGAAGTAAAACAACCGAATAACGACGAACACAAGAAAAAATAACAGGGTTTTTTCCTACCTGAATTTTCAACATTATTTGAGATAATAACCGATCACGACCAACACGAGTCCCAGGTAAAACAAGAGATAAAAAGACTGGGATATTCCCGGAAAAATCGAATCAAAATATTTTAAGTAAGGGATGAAGAGCATAATCAAACCAATAATTAACAATACGAGACTGACCTGTGTTTTGGTTTTTTTATCCATGGATATACTTCCTTTCACTAAACGTATCGAATCCGGCAGGAAAAAAGCTTTGTTGTACTACGATGAACCTTTTAAGGGAATCCGGTCTGGTCAGAAATTTCCGATAACCAGGGAATAAAGCGTCTCCGCAGGCAGAGGCGGAGTCCGGATATCACGGATAAGGATGTGTTCTTCGGGATACCCGAGATTTTCGCAGAGCGCGATATTCAGGGGTTGGGAAAGTGTCTCAAGCCTTGTGTAGAGCTCATGGACGTCAAACTTTGGATCGGCCAGAAGAAAAACGATCTTCCCCCGCTTCACTTCCTCAACAGTATCCTGCATTCCTTTTTCATGCCCCTTGCCATGTGCTACAACGACTGAAACCCGTGAAATAGGGATATGCAGCCGGGCTGTCGCGACCTGGAGAGAAGATATACCGGGAAGAACTTCACCGGATAGATATCCTAATCCGGCAAGCATGGGATCACCGGTGGAAAGAATAATGGCGTCTTTGACGAGTTTGTCAAGATTTTTGAAGTCATCGATTGTTTTTACCGTACAGTCAAATGGAATATGTGATTTTGACAGTTCGATTGCACGATCTGATCCATAGATAATGGTAGCCCGGGAAATCTCACGGATTGCCTGTTCGGTGAGCATCCCAGGTCCGCATCCGACGCCAATAATTTTCATGGGCTTTCTCCGATAATCACACCATTCCGGTTCACGAGAACTACCCTGACCTGCGGGTACTCTTTTTTGAATTCCCTGAGGCTGGTGTTCATAGTGTGGTCAAATGCAGGTGAAGCTGCAAATTCCTCAACGGTGGCATATCCCGTCCCATCAAGGATGTGAGGGTTGATATGCCACAGTATGAGTGCCGGGAGTCCAAAAAGGATCACCTCTCCCTTGGCTGCATCGAGTGCTTCTCCGATATTCCCGCCGACCAGCACAATATCGTGATCCGGATAGAGGAGGCGTGCGTACCTGAGTCCGATGCGACCGGTAGTGAGTACTGCATCTCGGGATGTGGATACGCGTTCGCGCATTGAATTTTCAAGATGATCATCCCATGGTTCAACAAGACCGGTAGTACCAAGCACGGAGATTCCTCCCTCAATACCTACGCGGGAATTGAGGGTTTTTTTAGCAATCTCGGTACCAAGCGGGATCTGGAGTTTAACCCGTACACCAGAAAGACCTTGCAGATCAATTGCTTCCTGTATCGATGTGAGGATACATTCCAGCGGAGCAGGACTGATAGCTGGTTCTCCTTTCCGAAACCGGGGGGTATCGCGTGAAAAACACCCGATACCCTGACCGGGCACAAACCGGATCCCTTCCGGTAAAGGTAGTGCTTCTGCGATAAACTCACAGCCGGCGGTCACGTCATCCGGATAATCTCCGGCAAATTTTTTACAGGATGCACTCCCGGCTAACCCGAAGACCGGGACAGAAACTACGAGCCCGCAGGGGAGATGGACAGGAACCGATGTCACAACGCCGGAGAGAGAAAGAATGGCAGCTTTGCACGCAGCAGCAGCGGTTGTTCCGGTTGTATACCCGCGCCGGATCACTGTACCCGAGGAAGTAAGGACTGCCATCCCCTCCTCTGCCAGTCGGAGTAAATCCGGGGATGAACATTTCTTGACCCACGCTTCGGGATAATCAAAGCCAGTGACCGGATCTCTCATCAGTGGTGCCTTTCTATAAATATCGTGATGCACTCGTTCATGGCCGCAACTGCTACGGGTGTGCCACCCCGTGTTCCCTCAGTTGACAGAGAGGGCACATCTATCGTACGCAGCAGTTTCTTTGACTCCGCTGCGTTGACAAAACCTACCGGGGCTCCAATGATGACTGCCGGGCGAATCCCCTCTGTGACCATTCCGCACAAGGACAGGAGCGCGGACGGTGCGTTGCCAATCACGACGATCGACCCTGCGAGTTTTTCCCTGAGGGCAAGAAAGCCGGCTGAACTCCGGGTAATCCCTTGCTCCTGTGCGATCCCGTCACCGAAATCAAGTGCACACAGCACTTCGCTTGCGTGCCCTTTTTTCTGGATACCCACCTGTACCATACGAATATCGGTGATAATTGGTGCGCCCTGATCGAGTGCAGTAAGTGCTGCGGGAATAGGATCAAACTGGAATCTCATAAGATCAGCCATGCCAAAATCGCCGACCGCGATAGAACACCGCTGCCTGACACGGTCTTCATCATTCACATTACCGATAATGGTTCGTGCAAGCGATCGCGATTTTTTCGAGATCTCGTAGGCTTCACTGGTTTCAGCACCGGGATCAATATACGTATTTATGGTGGTATCCCCGTGGCGTAATAATTCCTTTGACATCTTTACCCATCCTCCATATCCTGCTCTCCTTTCCTCCAATGATCACGGTTGTATGCATATCCACCGCGTTCTCAACCTTTTCCACATTGGCAAGTGTCGTCACGATCACTTCTTCACCATCGCGTAAAGCGTCCCTGACGATTGCTATCGGTGTTTCAGCACCAAGATACTTGCGGGCATGTGCTATGGCAAGCGCAAAATTGTGCGGTCTTCCCCGGCTCTTCGGGTTGTAGAGCACTACCGGGATTCCCACCGAAAAGACCGCGTCAAGCCGCTGCTCAATCACTTCGAGCGGGGTTAGAAGATCCGATAAACTAATTACCGCAAAATCACCGGACAGGGGAGATCCGATCCTTGATGCTGCGGCATTTGCTGCGGTGATACCCGGGATCACCTCGACATCGATATCAGCACCGGAATGCTCGAGGACTTCAAGGACAATGCCTGCCATGCCATAGACACCGGCATCACCTCCGGACACAATGGCAACCGCGTGGGATTGGGCAAGTTCGATAGCCTGTTGTGCCCGCTCTACCTCTTTTCCCATCGAGCTCCGGATCACGTTTTTCCCGGAAAGCAATGGTTCAAGAGGATCAAGATACAGGGAATTGCCAATCACATAGTCAGCGCCGGCTATTACCTTGAGTGCCCGGGGGGTTATGTATTCCCTCCGTCCGGGCCCAAGACCGACTATGGCAAGGCTCCCTTTTTTTGGTTCAGTGTGCGATGGCAACCGTGACTCTCCCGTACACTCTCTTTTTCATAACAAGCTCTTTTCTTTTTGCCACGGCAAGGGCAGATGGCTCGGCAACGCCTAAGAGCCCGATCTTTGTTGCCCGGGACGGGGTAACCCCGCTCTGTGCGTTTATGGTATCATCGTCAAGGAATATTAAATTGCCAGAGAGGGCAGAGATCGCCTGAAGGAGTCCTTTCTCGCCACTCTTCTTCTGCGTGGTTGCATAGACCAGTACATCATGTTCTGCCACCCCCGCTTCTGCGAGTGCTTTCCTGATGGCATCGATCACTTCCTGGCTTTTCACCCCTTTGCGGCACCCGATACCAACGGTAAATTCACCTTTCTTTAATAGGATGGAAACATCAGAGCCTGCTATGACGATGCCAGGGCCTTTCACGGTAAAAACCGGGACATCCACATCGAGCATAGCGGCATTAACCTTTCGTGTTGACTCCCTGTTCACAACATCACACACGCTTCGTTTGGCTATCGCTTCCACAGAATCCCTGCCGGTTGCTTCGGTGGCTGTCGTGATAACCGGCTGGATACCCAGTGCTGACAACTCTTTTGCCAATTCATTTGCCCCGTGATGACCCCCGATAACCGGAATGGCATAGGCAAGGTCAGGGCTCACCACGACCAGCGCCGGATCATTCCATTTATTGTTGATAAGAGGAGCAATCCTGCGCACAACAATCCCCATCGACATGATGGCAACAATCCGCCGTGTGTCCGGAAACAGCTTTGAAAAAATTGTGGGGGTATACACCCGGACATCGGCGCCAAGAAACTTTGCCACCCGCTCTGCTTCGCCTAAAAACCGGGAGAGTGCGATGACTACCGTATCATTCATGAGTAAAGATATGACCTCGTGTAACCCTTCCTGTGGGGGTCAACCACACCGCCCACTATCAGGAGTGCTGTGTGTTCGATCCCTTCATCCTGCGCCTTTTGTGCGATATCTGCAATGGTTCCCCGCACAATTTTCTGATCAGGCCATGAGGCATGATAAACGACCGCTGCCGGAGTATCCTGGGGACAGGTAAGTATTTTTGTGATCTCCACGAGTTTCTCCGTACCGAGAAAGATGACCATGGTAGTATTGAAGGTGGAGAACTCTGCGATCTGGTCATGAGTGAGCGTTTTTCCTGCCGGTCGCGTAACAATCAGGGTTTCAGAAACTCCCCGAAGGGTAAGCTGGGTACCCAGCGCAGCCGCCGCTGCAAAGAGTGATGATACCCCAGGTACGATCTCGACCGTGATCTCCCGTCTCTCCAGTTCTTCAATCTGCTCGACTATCGCCCCATAGAGAGACGGGTCACCGGAATGAAGCCTGACCACAGTTTTTCCCGATTTGGCTGGCATCTCCATCGCCGCGACAAGCTCGTCTAAATGCATTCCCCAGCTGTCAAGCTTGATTGCTGCTCCGGACTGGGCGATGAGCACAGGATTGACCAGGGATCCGGCGTAGATGAGAACATCTGCATCCCGGAGAAGGGAAAGTCCCTTTACGGTTATCAGTTCAGGGTTTCCGGGACCAGCTCCGACAAACCAGACCTTTGCCTCCACGATTAATGCCTCGCATACATGACGCTTAAGTAATCGCTTTTCTCCGGGAGATCGTCATTGCGGTACACTTTCATATCCGCAAAATACATCCGCTCGACCAGTACAAACTCACGGTAGCCTTCCCTGCGGAGTTCGTCAGCCTTTTCTTTGGGATGCTTTACCTTGAGAAGAATCCGTGAGTCTGGGTCAGGTCCGTCAGATACGATAAATCCGCCATTGAGCGAGATGCCAGCAACGGCCGCAAACGCAGTTATTGCACTGATCCCGGGTTCTGTCCGGTATTGTATTGTGGGGTATTTCTCTGCCAGAATACTGCATAACCGCGAGAACGTGGAGAAAAAATTCGGATCACCAAGAATACCGAAAACCGCAAGACCATTCTGTGCAACAGGGGCAATCTTCTCTGCATTTTCAAGAAGGCACTTCCGGATCAGTGATTCGTCGTCAGTCATCGGGAATTTGAGTATCATCGCATTACGATACGGGGCTACGAGATTATAGGAGATCCGTCCTGGTACGAATACCATATCTGCTTCCCTGAGCAGACGTACAGCTCGCAGGGTGAGAAGTTCAGGATTTCCCGGCCCCAGTCCCAGACCTATTAGCATGCAGTTCCCTTCCCGACGATCACGTAGACAGGGTCGATCGGTTTGAACATGATGCTTCCCGCGATCTGATGCGATCGTGCGACCTGTACCTGGACAACTTCACAAAATATGCCTAGCTGCTGCATGGTTGCAACTGCCTGTTCAAGTGTGCTCAGGAGAACCGCATTGATCACAATCCCCCTTCGCACTTTTTTTGCAAGAACGGGAAGGATCCGTGCGAGGTGTTGCGTTCCGCCAACAAATGCACAGTCAAAGATCTGGTCAAATTCAAGGAAATCAGTGGCATCAGTACAAAAAAATTCTATATTGTGGATAGTGGTTTTTTGTGCAGATTCACGTGCAATTTTTATTGCCTCTGGTCTTTTATCGATAGAAAAAATTTTTTTTACCTGTTGTGCAGCAGCGATCGAGACTTTACCTGTTCCGCAGCCAATCTCAAGCACAGTATCTGTGCTGCGGAGTCCCAGCTTGAATAGTGAGACTGCCATAATCTCATCCTGTGTCGGACCGCCGGCGATTCTTGTCCCGGACATCTTCTCAATTTTGGTTGTGGTAAGGTATTAATCCTTGTTTTACTGGCGGTTAGGGTTCAGTTTACTCTTGTCATTCCGGACCCTTGCCTCCCAGCACCGGTAGGATGCCCGATGCTGTACCTATCTCATCTGCCGGCATGGGAACCACAATAGCAAATGGCTGGATGACATAGAGCCCTACAAGATAGGTGAAGGATAAAACGAGCGTCAGTGGATTCTTTGCAGTCGCCTAGTGCAGTGAAACCTTGTCCATCCTCATCATAAACGACTGGAAAGGAGAGACTGCCCATTCGTAGATAATCCCGTTCTGGGTAATGTCTGCTTCATGAGGTGCTTTAAGTGCCCGGATCCGTTCGAGTCTGGGGGGTAATCCACGAGATAACGAAAAGAACGAATGCAAAAATGAATGTACCGGGGATAAGTCCCCCGTCTTCCACAAAAATGATGAAAAACAGTGAGAAGACTAACGGCATTCCTCCAATAAAAATTAACAAAGCGCGGTTTCTTTCCCGAAACTCCCGGTATCTCAGTTGTGCGCTGTCCCGTGTTATCTCTGCAGTATAGATCCAGTGGGCGAGAACCTGGTTACTGTTCAGATTGCATCTATGATCCGTGCCCGGTGAAGAATAATGCAGCAACAGCAATCTCCAGAGGGCGATAAAGAATGACACACGCGCAATCGCATAATCCCCGGCCATTCCATCAATATATGTTAATGCTGCGATGCAGGTTATTCCAAAAAAAAACTGCGACGATTATCGATGAATAAACCCTCTTCCACTCATGATTTTCCAAGGTTCTTTTCTCCTGTTACCTGCCCCGGTTGTTGCTCACTTTTTAATTCCAAAAAACACCCTGGTTTAAGGCATCTCCAGATCCCTATTCTTCCTCTTCTGGCATGGTACTATCAGCATCCCCGGCTTCTTCTGCCATCGGTTCACCCTCTTCCACTTCATCTTCCGTGCACCAGCACTCGATCGATCGATCAATACCGATATATTCCTGGTGATATTCCTCGATAGTAGACCCGGGTGACATCACGACCCTGCTGATCAGTTTCCCATGACAGAACCCATAGAGCCGGCGGAACGGCCATGCTGGTCCAAGAACTGCTGTACGCTCGTAATACACATCCTGTGCCAGTGTTCGGGTACAGAATATCCCGGGTGTCACTTCAAACAGCGTCTCTTTCACATAGCGACGGATATACCAACGCAATTCTGAGACAAGGGATAAGGCGCTTCCGAGCGTTGATACCGTAATATACACCCCGCAGGATTTTTTTTTCGGGTGATAAAAACGCAGAACCATCCTGCTGGTCTCAGATGCAAAAAGGGTGTGGTGAAGATCGACTCCGTCCCGCTGAATCAATAGGATATTCATCCAAGTCTCCGATAAAAATGGACGATAAAACGCACGTACCCGTGATTTACGTATACATGCGGTTGTCGGTTATGATCTCGTTCTTCACTTTGTGGACTGCATCGATAAAATCTGCCATCTCAACTAATTCAGCTTCCCTTCTCACGGCCATCATGCCGGCCTCACGGCAGACCGCTTCGAGTTCAGCACCCGTGGTATGTTCGGTCATGTCCACGAGTTCTTCGAAGTTCACGCTGGCCAGGTGCATCTTGCGTGAGTGAATCTTCAGGATCTGGAGCCGTGCCTCCTTATCCGGAAGGGGGATCTCGATCACCCGGTCAAACCGCCCGGGCCGCAGAAGTGCCGGATCCAGCATATCCGGGCGGTTGGTGGCTGCCATGATGCGCACGTCCCCCCGGTTGTCAAACCCGTCCATTTCGGCAAGGAGCTGCATGAGTGTACGCTGCACTTCGGCACTTCCTGATGTACCGTCATGGGTTCGTGTGCTTCCCACTGCATCGATCTCATCGATGAAGACGATGGCAGGTGCACGTTCGCGTGCAAGCATGAACAGTTCGCGGACAAGCCCGGCGCCTTCACCGATAAACTTGTGGACAAGTTCACTGCCGGACATCCGGATAAACGTCGCATGTGCCTCATGAGCAACGGCCTTTGCGATCAGGGTTTTTCCGGTTCCTGGTGCACCGTAGAGTAAAATGCCCTTGGGGGGTTCGACACCGATGCGCCTGAATATCTCCGGTTTGGTCAGCGGGTACTCCACTGCTTCGCGCACTTCCTTGATCACATCCGCAAGCCCGCCAATTTGGGCATAGCTGGTCTCCGGCGACACCTCAAGCTCCATGACACGGATGCGTGAATCGTAGATGTTGCCAATTACTTTAACAATGGACAGTGCGTTATTGACGGCGACCTTGGCGCCGGGTTTTAAAAGCGGGCGGAGTTCTTCAGTTGCCGTGGTGAGATATTCCTGGTTGTTTCCCTGCTGACGGAGATAAATTTCACCGTTTTCCAAGATATCAACGACAACGGCGACAAACAGCGGCATGCGCTTGAGCTGGTTGTTCTCCCGCCGGAGCTGGGCGTTCTCCTTGGTGAGCTCGTCAACTTTCACCTTCATGTCGAGCAGACTGGCTTCAAGCTCGTTGAGCTGGATCTGGTATTTGAGCTCAGTTGAAGGCGCAGTATTATTGACGGACGTCTCTTCCATATTAATCATATAGTGCAATCTTCAAACATTTATTAGGTGTGATTTTGCTCATCAGGGGAAGAGGAATATCAAGCGGGCGGGGGAAGGGTCCCTTGCTCGTAAGTCCGGTACCACTATCGTTTTTATCAGGAGTTGATCCTGAATCCGGGATCATTATCGAAAAAGGCCACCCGCTCCAGGGCGAATGTATTACCGGAAAGGTTCTTGCGTTTCCTTACGGTAAGGGCTCAACAGTTGGCTCCTATGTCCTCTATGCCTTAAGCCGGAACGGGCATGCACCGGCAGCGATTATCAATAACGAGGCTGAACCTATCATCGCAACAGGGGCAATCCTTGGCGGGATCCCTATGGTCGACCGTATTGAGATCCCGATGAACCGACTGCGAAATGGAGTACAGGTTCTTGTGAATGGGGATTCCGGCGAGGTGATGTACGAAGGTGAACTTTTGTGATTCTCTTAAAGACAGGTAATAGTATCCAGTCATGTTCTTGTCTCACGGGGTATTCATCCATAGTAAGACGCTATCTCTTTTGTTGTAAAAAAAACGAGTGCGATTTCCCGTAATCGAATTCCTTTGAGACGGGTATTTACCATCCTGTGTTCGTTAACCCAATCTCTTATACGATAAACCATCCTATAGTAACTACCGTATTTTGGGGTTTAGTCCGGACTGACCAAAGGGGAATGATCAGCACAATGGGTTCACAATGGGGAAATGACCGCACACATTTAAGGGCAAAACATGAGGGATACCGCTCCCGGGCAGCCTACAAGCTCCTCGAGATCCAGAAGAAGTTTGCCATTATCCGGCCAGACGACAATATTGTCGATCTGGGAGCGGCTCCCGGAAGCTGGCTGCAGGTGGAGCGGACGCTCACGCAGGGAAAAGTTGTTGGTATTGATCTCAATCAGATCGCCTCACTTGATGGTGTGAAAACTATTGAAGGGGATCTCAACGATCCCGAAGTGCAGGAGAAGGTCCGGTCGATGCTCGGTGTTGTCAATGTGGTTGTCTGTGATGCGGCACCCAAGCTCTCCGGGCATAAGAGTTACGACCAGGCACGCATCATTGAGCTGAATGAACAGGCCCTGGGGTTTGCCTGCAAAGTGTTAAAACAAGGCGGAAATTTTGTGGTAAAATCCTTTCAGGGCACGGATTTTCCTGAGCTGTATGCCATGACAAAAGAACAATTCTATTCAGTGAAAACCTGCATCACCCGATCAACCCGCAAAGGGAGTACCGAGCTCTATATCGTAGCAAAGAATTTCAAAGGTTGAAAAAACAACATGATCCTCAAAGATCCCACGAACCGCCCGGTAAGCAACCTTCGGGTAAGTCTTACCCCGAAGTGTAACCTTTCCTGCATATACTGCCACAAAGAGGGGGAAAAATCTCCCAAGGATCAGATATCGGCCGGGGAGATCGCAGAGGTCCTGCGGGTTGCGGCAACATTTGAAATTCGCAGCGTAAAATTTACCGGCGGTGAACCGTTGCTCCGTCCGGATCTTATTGAGATTGTAAAATCAGTTCCCCGTGGCATGGAGTCATCGCTCACCACCAACGGCACTCTCCTTGCTGATTGTGCATCCGCTCTTAAAGATGCAGGCCTCAGGAGGGTAAATGTAAGCCTCGACAGCCTGAACCCGGCAACCTACAAAAAGATCACGGGGATCGATCGGTTGAGTGATGTACTCGCCGGTATTGATGCCGCTCTCGATGCAGGGCTTACGCCGGTCAAGCTGAACATGGTCGTGCTTGAGGGTGTTAACGACAATGAGATCGACGATTTTCTCGCCTTCGTCAGGGGCAACAGGAATCTTGTACTCCAGCTGATTGAACTGATGCATTTCAATGACTGCACATACCATGGGGACTTAACCGGGCTGGAGGATTCCCTTGCCTCACGCTCAAAACAGATCATCACCCGGAGAATGCACCACCGGAAAAAATACTGCCTTGACGGGGCTGAGGTCGAAGTTGTCCGCCCGCGCCACAATACGGAGTTCTGCGCTTTCTGCAACCGCCTCAGGGTTACTTCTGATGGCAAGCTCAAACCCTGCCTCCTCCGCACTGACAACCACATCGATATCCGGGGAAAGAAAGGTGCGGAACTCGAAGCATTGTTCCAAAAAGCGGTATCACTGCGGGAACCATTTTACAAATGATGATTTATGCTATCCTCATGAACGATACCATGAATCCCCGATTGAATTTTTTTTGTCAATACGGCAATTATTTACAACTCCGGCACGAACAAAGAGGATATGGAAGAAAATGAGTTCCTGTCGGTTCTTTCTTACCTGTATGAAAAAACCCTGATCCTCCAGGACCCCGGCCAATTCAACAAAGTACTCTATTTTTACCTGGTTGATTCCCTTGCCCATATTGATTACACTGCAGGCATCTATGCCTTCAATATCCTGTCACCAAAAAACATCATGAGCGGGGAATACCTGCGGTGGCGGATCGACGAGGAGAAAAAAGGGGACCGGGCGAAATTTCCCGGATTTATTTCCTGGCTTAAGGAGAACCGCCCGGAGAAGTTCGCTCGTTTGCCTTCCTTGTGGCAGATGATTTACGACGCTGAAGACCCGGCGGGTTACCGGAGTTTCCGGATTGTTCTTGACCCGGACAGCAGAAACCTCCTGCCGATCGACTTCTTCTATGTAATCATCGATGAATTCTTTGAAACGGAATTCTTAAAAAGCCTGTACGAAGATGCCTCGCTCTCGACTCTGTTTAAAACCTATAGTGCCTTGTGCTAAAAAACCAATACAAGGTGTCCTGGTATGGATGTCAGCCGTATTTGTTCTGAACTTGTTGCAATCAGGAGTGAAAATCCCCCTGGGCGTACAGCTGAAGTTATCGAATATATCGGAACCTTTCTCGATACCTTAGGTATCGGTTCGAAAATTACCCTGACCAAAACAGGACATAATAACCTTATAACGACCGGAACCGGTAGCCAGCTTCTCTTCTGCGGGCATGTGGATGTAGTACCGACACTGGACGAAGGGTGGACACACCCCCCCTTTTCCGGAACCATTCAGGACGGGTTTGTATGGGGACGGGGCGCCACGGACATGAAGGGCGGGTGTGCCTCGCTGCTTGCCGCCTGTCAGATGCTGGTTGACAAGGGTAAGGAAGTAACAGCAACATGTGCATTTGTCTGCGATGAAGAGACCGGCGGTCAGAAGGGAATACGGTATCTTCTTGCAAAAAAAATGATTAAACCAACAGATTGCCTGATTGCCGAACCGTCACCTGTCCGTCATCCCTGCATCGGACAAAAAGGGCTCTGGCGGCTCGAGATGAAATTCATTGGGACGCCCGCACATGGATCACTCTATCCCGCGGTTGGGGTGAGTGCAGTTATGGAAGCATTATCCCTGCTTGAATATGTAAAAGCACTGCATGACCGGGAATATCCCGTCGATGAGCGGCTCAAAGAGATCATTGATCGTTCTTCCGGTGTCCTTGAAGAGGAATTCAAAATCCATAACGTCAGCGAGGTACTGAAAAAACTGATGTACAACCCGGGTGTCATAAAAGGAGGAGAGAAGTCGAATGTGGTTGCACAGCACTGTGACCTTGACCTTGAACTACGGGTACCGTGGGGGTGTTCGATACCAGAGCTTATTGAAGAGATAACATCTCATGCCCCCTATATGAAAATCATTTCGCAGACAACCCATAATCCGTCTATCACTGAACCTTCCTGTCGTCTCGTAACAGTTACCTGCAATGAAATAGAGCGGGTGCATGGCGGAAGAGTGTTTCCGATTGTCCAGTGGGCGGCGAGCGATGCCCGGCACCTCCGTCTTTGCGGATTCAACGTGATCGAGTACGGGCCCGGTGAGATCTCGACCCTTCACGCCGTCAATGAGCGGGTCAGAATCGATAGCCTGAAAAAAGCATCTGTGGTATATGCGGGGATAATGACCGCATATGCCAATAAAGATGCATAATGGGTGCTTTTAAAAGACGTGTTCAGGAACGTGAATGCTTTGTGGGGTTTTACCTCCCCCCTTTACAACGCTCCTAAATGTGCCACTCAAAAAACAGGCACTGGAGGGGGACAAGGAGGGTTCCTTCCACAATTATAAGCATCATCTATATTACCTCAGAAAAAGTATTCAAAAAATTTGCTGGGTAGAAACACATGAATCGATTCGGTTCGCACCAGAACCATGAAAATCTTACTTTATACCAAGGACTCCCGCCTCAGGGCCTCTCAGAGGCACGGCGTGCAGTGAGTTTTTTTTGAATTTTTAGTCTCCGATCCGCCACGGGGGCGCCCCGTCGGGGGTGGCGGCATTTATCGTACCTGATGGATAGAGTGGTAATAATTTCCGCATCATATCTGAATAATACAATTTTTATAGGAAAACCTTTTTTTTTTACATAGTGCTGTATTACCTATCTTTAAGAACAATTTCTGGATAAGGATTGCCCGAGCGGCAGCGGCGAGAGCAATATAGGCAAAAAGCCTCCCAAGAGCGCTTAAGAAAGTTTTCTATTCGGTTTCTCCGCTGTCATATCCCGAAATCATTTGACATCACATCTAAATATCGATGTGAGTAAACTAACGAACCGGGATATTCAGAGGATTATACGGCAATGGCTGAAGGAGAAGCCAGTTGCTGATATTGCTCGGGATTTTCAGGTTACCCGACAACGAGTATACCAGATCATCACCCTATTCAAAGAGATAGAAGAATATCCTGAACTAAAACAGCCCGGGAGAAAACCACAACCAATCGATGATAGAACCGAAAAGCTGATCCTCGAATCCTATAGAACCAACAAGTTGGGTCCCACTCATCTGGAGAAGAAGATCGAAGAAACCCACAGGATTCATATTCCCCATAACAGGATCTATCAGGTACTATTGTTCCATGGCCTGGTGGAGATTAACATGAAGAAACGGAAACAGCGGAAATGGGTCCGGTACGAACGGGATCATTCCATGTCTATGTGGCAAGGCGATTGGAAAGAGTTCACAATGAATGAACGGAAACAGTGGCTTATTGCGTTCATGGATGATTCATCCCGGTTAATTACTTGTTATGGTGTGTTTGACTCTCCTACAACAGAAAATACCCTGTCGGTTCTTCAACAGGGATTTGCTGAGTACGGTTTTCCCCGCGAGATCCTGACAGACCACGGAACTCAGTTCGTTGCCGCTCGCGACCGGGAACATGCTCATCACACGTTCAAGGAGTTCCTGGATCAAAACGGGATCAAACACATCGTTGCTACAGTGAAACATCCCCAGACTAATGGAAAAATCGAACGATTCTTTGGTGAGGTTGAGCGAAGAATTGGCAAATTTGGATCTGTTGATAAAATTGTTCACTGGTACAATGTGATCAAACCTCATATGAGTCTCGATTACGATGAGCCATGTAATGTATTCTGGTTCAGATTACCTCCTGAGAGGATTTTGTCGTATGCACAGAAATGGTTATATGTGTAAAATTAATTCGGGATATCACAATTTGCAGTTTAAGTGTGATATTCTAAATTTTGATATTGAATTGAATTAGAAAAGAGGTACGCCCCAACCGGGCTTTTCATTATTTTAAATCAATGATACTATACAGCAATTTTCTTCTTTTGGTGGAATTTTAAAAAGAGAGAATCAGACTACCGTGTTAAAGTGCTGCTATGAGGATTCTTACTACATAATAAAAACAGGTAGATGAAAACAAGTTTCAAACTTCATATTCGCGTTCTTTTGGCAGATCTCCCCGGTTCGCATATATTTTTGTATCCTCCGTGTGCATTCAAACACACGATGAGACTATATGTTTAGTAGCCTGCAATGTGAGCAAGAATAGCAAAGGTAGTTCCTGTCAGGATACAATAAGGGGCAAAATAGTATAAGCGATTCTCCTCAAAAATCTTCATAAATACACCAATACTTGCATACCCGGCAATAAATGCAGCAATAATTGCGACGAACAGCAGAGTAAACACAGTCCCGGAAGCTGGTTCTTCCAGAAAGGTCAACACAGCTGCGATAGTCATCGCGGGAATCCCGATGAGAAAAGAGAATTCAGCCGCATCCCGGGGTTTTATCCCTAAAATAACCGCAGTCCCGATGGTGGCACCTGACCGCGAAATGCCCGGAGCAACGGCAATGCCCTGAGCGATACCAATAAGAAGGGCACTTTTCATGGTTATTTGCGCAGTCTGGTTTTTTTGCCATGGCCATGATGCAATGAAGAGAAAAATACCGGTTATGACAATAAGTATGCTGACGATAACCGGCTGCCCAAACAGAGATTTAAAAAATTGCCTTCCGGCAAAACCGATAATACCGGTGGGAATTCCGGATACTACTATCAGGACAGCGTAGTTAATTGCCGTGCGTTCTCCTGCTATGATGCCCGTGCATAAGGAGAGGATTTTCTTACGGAAATACAGGATCAATGCTGCAATAGTTCCCACCATGATTACGATATCGAAATCCGAAGGGACAGAAACATCCAGGAGCGCCTGGAGAATAACAAGGTGCCCTGAACTGGATATGGGCAACCATTCTGTGAATCCCTGAACCAGTCCTAATAAGAGCGCCTCTAGGATCGTTATCTGGTGCAGCATCGTACAATCATGAAATCGGACAATATATATGCTGATTGGATTGGAACAAAAAACAGGAATGCCCTTAAGAAAGGCGTGGATATTTTTAAAAAAATTTTCAGATTGCGATTCTGTTGGCGTTTCTCGCATGCCGGCGAGGTCTCTGCGGCAAAAATGGCGTTTATTGCTCTATGGTTGTTGCGATGGTGGCAACAGTATTGTGATTAATCCGGCAGCATCATTTTACCTATCGGGCAGTACTGCCACGGTACTACATACCATGATTGCACTTTGTCTTTTGTCTTCCTGATGTGCGCCTGATGCATAGCTCCGTATATTCAAACTGCGGACTGCACCGATATATCTCTGGTAAAACTTTTGTACAGAAAAACTCTGGAAATACTATGAAATAACTCGTTAAGGCAGATGAATCCTGCACTAACACCCTGCATAAAGTCTGAATGCGATCGGTGGGATATTGGGGAGTGTTTCTCTCTCCACAGAATAGCAGATGGTTGGGGGGTATTTAATTCAAAATAGAGGATACGATAAGAATTTTATAATAAAATCAGGTAGAGGGCAGCATATTCACCTGAAAAACCGACTAATATGGATATATTATCTATTTGAATGATATACAAAAGATTATGAAAAAAATTTTATTTATCCTTGTCCTTTGTTTTGCCCTTTTGAGTCTTGTTATGATACTTAGCTTGGGCACAAATACGACATCCTCACCTGGTCCGACATCCTCACCTGGTCCGATATCCTTGCCTAATACTCCATCCACACTTAGTACTCAATCCACCCTTAGTACTCCATCCTCACTTACAGACACATCATTGGTTTCACAAACCCTACCGGCCCCTAATGACAGCGCTTCATTAAGCGGTATGCAGATTTTCCCAAAAGACCACATCTGGAATGTCCCCGTTAATAAATTACCGGTAGATTCACGATCAGCAGATTACATAAATACAATCGGCCAAAATTCATTTCTCTTTGGTTATATGGGGTTCCGTTATAATGTTGTGAATGCAACACAAAAAAAGCAATACCTTACCTCATTCAGGGACGACTGGGCAAGTGACAATGTTCCGTATCCTATTCCTGACAACCCGTTAACAGAACCAAGTGGAAATGATCATCATATGCTGATCGTTGACCGGAATACGAATACCCTCTATGAACTGTTCCGTGTACATCAAGCCCCTGACGGGACATGGTCTGCCGTTTCAGGTGCTGTATGGGATCTTTCAGACTACACACTCAGGCCGGATGGTTGGGGTTCAGCCGATGCCGCGGGAATGGCAATGCTTCCTGGCCTGCTCAGGTATGATGAGGTTAATTCAGGGAATATTACTCATGCACTCCGGATTAGTTTAGATACAATTCGAAATGTGCATGTCTGGCCAGCCACCAGTGACTCTGGCGTTGCAAATTCTAACTATCCCCCGATGGGGCAGAGATTCAGACTGAAAGCATCATTTAACACATCCGGATATTCCCCTCAGATGAAAACCGTTCTTGAAGCCCTTAAAAAATATGGCGCGATGCTTGCTGACAATCCGGGGGGGCATGGAGAGATGGAACTTTCTGTGGTTCCTGATTCGAGGTGGAACTATGAGACTATTTTTCCTTTGAAACAGGTGAAGGCATCAGACTTTGAAGCAGTAGACGTTACTTCATTGATGATTAGCAAGAATTCGGGAAGGGCACGGATGACCTCCAACGTTTGATCCACACCCTCAATCACGGTTGCAACGCCCACTTGCGATGAAACTAAAAATATTTCCGAAAATCGTTGGATTTGTGTTAAAGACGAGCGACAGGGAAGGTGGTGAATCGGGCAAGAGGGCTAGTCTGACCGTCCAGGGTGAACTAAAAAATAAGGTTACAACGTATACCTTTACCGGATCCGACATTGTCAGCGTGATCAACAAACCCAGTTTGTAACCTAACGACTTCCACTCTCCATTCGCCCCCCACGTAAAAACACACTCCACCACCCCTTCCCGTCTACGAGTGTGCGCAACAGCACCGCTCCGGCCAGGAGGATAATCCCAACCAGCAGTACAGTGCTATTGGCAATCCCGAAAATGTTGGGGGTTTCCTGCATAATTCCTATCCCAAATATTCGTGAAGAAATCGGCCAAAAAAATGCGTAAGCAGGTTTCCAAACAAGTGCATCTTCAAATAAATGCGCTGCGATGCCAACCGAGGAACAGATAAACCCCTCAATAAACCTGATACCAAAATGGCGCAGGATCGCTGCAAATAGCAGGGAGAAAAGAATTAAAAACAGGACGTTATGAAAATCACCATGATGAATTGAATAGTGAAAGGAGGTCCGGAACAAGTGACGGAGTATTTCCAGTACCAGATCGATATCCGGTACAAATGCAACTGCAATAATAATCCATGATGGGTCCCTGCGAGTAAACCGGAAAAAGACCATCCCAACGATTACGGCAAATGCCGCGGAATAGATGATATGTTCGATGTACACGTGTTCTGATAGATAAGACAAGAACCCAATTAAATGATGGTATTTGGGTTATGGATGTGTGGTTTGTTTCAGACATGAATCTCAATCTTTCAGCAATATCTTGCAGGCCGGACAGGACTCTAGAGAATTGCAAACTGCTTTTGCACCGTGTCTTTTCGTGGTCTTGATATGACAGCGGTGAATAGCTCCATGACCGTTCGGGCATTGCCTGGAAAGTGACTTCATACAAAATAGTATACTATATTGAAAGGGATAAAAGTAATCAGGGCAAGGATTTTGAAGATTTTATCGCAGTTAAATCAGTTAAAATGGCATTGTCTGCGAATTCAAAATACATAATTCACAGTCAACTGTGTTGTTTTAAAAAAAATAAACCTGAAGCTGATAATTATTCGTAATACTCTAATCCCGGGCAAATCGTGATTTTTTACCCGAGATAGCGTGCGATTCCGGCTTTCAGTTCACCAAAAGAGACCGGCTTTATGAGCACATTCAAGAACGGATCTTTGAGCTGATCCATCTTTTCGTCAACCAAGGGTGAAGCGGTAAAAAGAATGACCGGCATCTCACGCATTCCAAGATCCTCGCGGAGTCTTTCTAAAAATTCCCACCCGTTGATGGGCACCATCATGATATCCAGCAGGATAAGGGCAGGTGGCTCCTTTTTAACGAGTTCAAGCGCTTCGAGCCCGTTTGCAATCAGGACCGGCTCGTACCCGAGTTTCCGGATCATCAGATCCATCAGATCGAGGATGGGCTGATCATCCTCCACTACCATGATTTTACGTGACATTATGCTCTACCTCATCAGGTCTTTTTTTCGGGATATGAATGCAGAACGTGGTCTCGAGGTTCAGGATGCTGTCTACACTGATGTACCCCTCATGCATTTTTATATATTTTTTTGCAATAGCAAGCGAAAGCCCGATTTTATCGAACTTCAGGATTTTCTTGGAATCGGGAATCGGGAATGGTTCAAAGATCTCATCAAGCCGGGCATCTGTGATGCCGATACCATTGTCCTTGATGGAAAGGCGGTCCATGGTGTCATGGGGCGAAGAGATATAAGTGACCTGGATCTTTCGGGGAGGGGTTGAGTATTTCACTGCATTGGAGAGCATAGTGTCAATCACTGTTGAAATCTTGTTCTTGTCGGCATCAAACGTGAGATAGGGCGGGATATCGATTTTAATGTCCGCGTTTGTCCGATATCCCCCGGCATCGATGATTGTTGTGAGCAGATCGTGGACAGGGAATATCGAATAATCCAGGGGTATCTTACCTGCA
>Ga0209777_10002753_pt1 | contig 22652 bp, 21 predicted proteins | sample FrelakmetHBP12HB_FD_187147 | JGI IMG/M metagenome (GOLD analysis project Ga0209777, IMG submission 187147) | Freshwater lake sediment microbial communities from the University of Notre Dame, USA, for methane emissions studies -HBP12 HB (SPAdes)... | ecosystem: Environmental > Aquatic >...
GCCTTGCACAAACCCCGTCTGCCCCAGCACGGCTTTCACCGCCAGAATCTGTGCATCCTCCATAGGGAAGTGTAAATTAAGGACCGCATCCGGCTGGAAACGGAGCGGGTTCAGGTACAGCACACACTAACCGTCACGGCGGACGAGCAAGGTCTCTGCCGTTGTACTGGAGGCCGGCCACTAGTCAATGTAGGGGTAAAGATAGAATGTGGGGTCAATGCGCAGCGAGACGAGAGCGATGATCCGACCCTCGGCTGCCGGGTCAAAGATGGGGACAAGTATGGTCAGGTAAACGCGCTGGTCGGCCTCATCCCGGTAGAAATCCGCCAGCGTCACCTTCCCCGATTGCAGAACTGCGGGGATGAACTGGATCACCGCAGGGGAAAGAGGCGGCAAACCTATCGGGAAGGAGAGACTTGTATCCCCTTGTGCATCCAGCAAGCGCACCCGATCATACTGGCTGTAAACCTGATAATTTTCCAGCCAGGTTTGAATCTCGGCCTGCAGTTGTACATCCTGTGGGTTTTCAAAGTAACTTTTTACCAATGCGGCGAAGGTGGCGTTATTGCTCAAGAAGGCACCGTCTTCCAGCCGTTCGTTTCGCCAGGCCTGCAATCCATTCACCTTTAGATCGGCGATGGCCGTTAACTGGTTTTCCATCTGGAGGCGGAACTGGCTTTTGTAATTTTGATAAGACACATAACCAATGGCGGCGATGGCGAATGCAAATAGGAAGAAAATGAAAATAAAAAATGCCAGAGAGCGTTTTCCCGGGTCCTCCGGCTGATGCACGCTGGCATCCTCTTCCGCCCCCGGCATTTTCTTCAGGAAATGGAAACGGAAAATGGCCAGGGCATACAGCACGGCGCTGACCCCAATGCCGGGGATGATCGGGTTGAACTCGGCATGCGGGAGCAGATTGAAAACCGGGACCAACGCGGTGCCCAATGCAACGAGCGCCCCTCCGGCCAGCAAAAGCGCCTGCCCGAGGTGTTGCCTCTGCATGCGCCAGGCGGTGATTAGGATCACAACAATACCAGCCAGCAACAGGATCAGGCTGTAGAACGAATGCACCATGAACCACACACCGGGGACGCGCAGGCTGGTATCAGCGACCCACAGTGAGCCATTTTGATGGAAACCGACCTCGTGCTTCACCCACAACCCATGCAGGCTGTTACTCCAGAGCATGACCTGGGTGATGACCGGGATGAGCAGGCTGCCTGCCCATAGTTTTTTCGAGAGCCACTTCAGATAACCACCATATGCCAATGCAAATGCCAGCCAGAGAACCGGGATGAGGGCCGTGAAGATAAAGCGCAAGTTGAACCAGAGCAGAGCCTGCGCCTGTGTGCCGCTCACCATCGAAAGGATATCTGTCATGGCCATCAGGCCCTCGCATAGCGCCAGCATGGCGTAGGTGCGGACGCCCGGCAACGCCGGCTGGCGCCATGCATACCAAGCCAAAAAGCCGGTCAGTCCGCAGGTGAGGAGGATGGAGGCGAAGTAAAGGATGGTTTGCCAGGTCATGGGCGAGCCCCGGTTTTTATGAAGGCTCTTTGAGAATAAGCCTCTTGTAGGCTGAAAACAGGGAGAGAATGAAATCGATATCCAGCGGCTTGTTCAAAACCGTTTTGATCCCTTCTGCGATTCCTTTCTGGATGATGTCATCGGCCGCGTAGGCGGTCATTAAAACCGTAGTGAGGTTAGGGCGGGTTTTCCTGGCCTCCCGGTAAAGAGCGACTCCATTCATATCCGGCATCCTAACATCCGTCAAGAGGATATCGACCCGTTCTTTTCGCAGGATCTCCAAGGCCTCTGCCCCGGAATAGGCGGCATGGACTTCAAAGCCTTTAACATCCAGGATATCCTCCAGGGTCTTTGCCATGGACGGATTATCGTCAACCACAAGAATGGCTAAGATTCCGCTCATTGCTCCCCCTCATGGACGGGCAAGACCAGCGTGAATTTACTGCCGTTTCCCGGCTCGCTCTGCACCTCGATCCGGCCGCCGTTGGCCTCAGCCAGTTTCTTCGAGACGGCCAGACCCAGCCCGATGCCATTGATCTTGGTGGTGAAGAGCGGCTCGAACAGTTTCTTCATATTCTCCGGCGGAATGCCCACGCCGGTATCCTTCACTGCGATTGCCACCATCTCTTTCTGCCGGCTGGCAGAGATGGTCAGCCTGCCGCCCTCACCCACACTTGTGGCGGAGCCTTGCGAAGCCATGGCCTGGCAAGCATTGACCACCAGGTTGCCGAGCACCTGTTCCATTTGGCGCGGGTCGGCAAAAGCCATCGGTAACCCAGCCGGCAGTTTGAGAGTCACCTTCACCGACGGAGGAATGGTAGAATGTTCCAACGTTTGACGCACCAACTTATCAACGGATACCGGTTCCCGATCCGGAATTCTGACGTGGGCGAAATCCAGCAGGTCGGAGATGATCTTCTCGGCGGTGTGCGCCTCCTGCTCGATCATGCCATGATATTGGCGGATTTTTTCAGTTGCATCCGGTTGGACGAGTTTCAGGTAGTAGATCGCATTCAGGATGACGCTCAGCGGATTGCGCAGTTCATGGCCCACCCCTCCCGCCAGTCGGCCCAGCACCGCCAGTTTTGCCTGGAGTACAAGTTGTTCCTGGGCTTCACGCAATTCACGCGTGCGTTCTTCAACCCGCTGTTCCAATTCAGCATTGAGGGTGCGGATTTTCTCCTCAACCTGCTTGCGCTCAGTGACATCACGGATAATCATACTGGTTCTTTCATTTCCGCGGGAATCTTTAAAGATCGTCGAAGATACTTCCGCAGGGAAAGTCGAGCCGTCTTTTCTGACCAAGTTTAATTCACCTTTAAAGTGGCCGGTTCTTCTTCTTTCTTCAAGAGCCGCTTGCAGGCGCGGGTCGTTTGCATCAACTATCCCGGCCCTGCCGAGTTTTTTGATTTCATCTTCGCTTCTGCCGAAAATTCTACATGCTTCAGGATTAACAGAGGAAATCGGACCATCCGGCTGCGTGAGCAGGATCGCCTCTCCGCTATTTTCAAAAAGCAGACGATAACGCTCTTCACTCTCGTGCAACTCTGCTTCGGCCTGGCGGGCTTCATCTTCCAGCCGTTTCTTTTCAAGCACGGCATGGATGGTATGCGGCAGGCGCTGGATGTGTTTGGGGCTCTTGAGGACATAATCTGCTGCGCCGCGCTTGATGGCTTCGGCGGCGACCTCTTCGGAGCCGGTACCGGTGACAATGATAACGGGCAGATTCAAGCCTGTTGCTTGAACTGTTTCGAGAACCTGCAGCCCTTCAAAACCGAGGATGTTGAAGTCGCTCAGGATGAGATCGAACCCGCCCCGGGCGAGCGCAGCTTCAAAATCCGGGCGCGAAGCGGCCTCGACAAGTTCAAAGCCGACATGCTCTTTCTCCAACGCGTCCCGCACCAGTTCACGGTCAAGCGGATAATCATCTACATAAAGGATGCGAACAGGCTGGTTCATGCTTCACTCTCCGGAGGGGCCACATTGAGCGACAGCCAGTAACCTTCAATCTGCCGCACAACGCCCATAAATCCGTCAAACGAGACCGGTTTGACAAGGTAGCTGTTGGCGCCGCGGTCATAGGACAGGGCGCGGTCGCCTTCATCTTTCGACGAAGTGAGAATGACAACGGGCAGGCGCTTGAGAACAGGCGTGGATTTAATTTGCCGCAGGACTTCAAACCCATCAATACCGGGCAGTTTCAAATCCAGCAAAACCAGGTTGGGCCTTGGGAATGCCTTTCTGTCAGCATACCGGCCGCGCCCAAAGAGATAGTCCAGCGCCTCCTGTCCATTGGAAGCAACGTGGATGGTGTTGAGCAGCTTGGCCTCATGGAAGGCGTCGAGGGTCAACTCTACGTCCATGCGATTGTCTTCGACGAGCAGGATATGGGCAGGTTTATTCATATGGTTTCACTCCTTTGGCAGACGGACGAAAAACGTGCTGCCTGCGCCTACTTTTGATTCAACCCACACGCTCCCTCCCAGCAGTTCAACCGATTTCCTGACGGTTGCCAGGCCGATGCCGGTGCCGGGATATTCTTCTTCTGAGTGCAAGCGCTGGAACATATTGAAAATCTTTTCCTGGTATTCAAGCGGAATACCGATGCCGTTATCGCTCACCTTGATAACAACATACTTGTCTTCATTGTAAAAGGTCAGAGTGACCAGGGGGAGAACATCGGGTTTGTGGTATATAAAAGCATTTTCCAGCAGGTTTGTGAACACCTGGCTCAATAAGGTCTGGTCACCGGTTACTGCAGGCAGATTTTCAGCGACGCTGAGTGTGCCGTGAATTTCGGCAAGGTGACTTTGCATGTTCCGGCTGATTTCACCCACCAGGCTGGCAAGCGAAACCGGCTCCCGCCGCACACCTGTCCGCCCGAGACGGGCATAAGTGAGCAGGTCATCAATGAGATGCCCCATGCGTTCGCTGGCCTGGACGATATTATCAACATAATGCCGGCCTTCTTCGTTCAGGCTGAGGCGATGCCGGCGGGCGATGATCTCAGAAAAACCACTGATGGCGCGCAGCGGGGCGCGCAGGTCGTGAGAAACGGAATACGAAAACGATTCAAGCTCTTTGTTGGCGGCCTGGAGCTGGGCGGTGCGTTCCTGAACGCGTTGTTCGAGTTCGACAGCGTATTGTTGAATCTTTTCGTGCAATTGAGCATTTTGGATTGCGATGGAAACCTGGGCGGCAACCGTCTCCAAAACACTTTCATCGGTCTGTGAAAAAGCATCAGGCTGATCAGATTCGATATTGATGACACCAATGATCTGTTTTTCCACTTTTAGAGGAACGCATAACTCGGAGCGAATATTCTCACGCAGCGCATAATAGCGTTCATCTTGCCTAACATCACCCAGACGAACATTCAAACCTGTTTGGGCCACCCAGCCAGTAATGCCTTTCCCCAACCGTGTGTCCTGACTCTCGATGTATTTTTTATCCTTGGCGACAAAATCATCGTCCTGCCCTTGTGTACTAACTGCAAAGGGAATCAGCCGCTCGCCAGACTCGTCAATCAGCAATACAGCGCTATAGGTGTAATCCAAAATCATCTCAAGTGATTTGATGATCTCATTTGCCAATATTTGTGCCGGTTCCAGTTTTTGCAGTTGCAGCGCGGTTTTGTTCAAAGCTTTTAGTTGGTTCATATGGCGATGGATTGCATCTTCAGCTTGCTTGCGCTCGGTGATATCGGTGATCGTGCCGACATAACCGATAATCTGATTGTCGTTATTCAATTCCGGCATGGCTTGTCCCATTACCCAGGCAAGCGAACCATCCGGGCGCACAAAACGATAATCCGAATACGATGCCTGATGATGGTGGGTTGATTCCTGCCAACCCTGGCTTAGTTTTTCTCTATCCTCCGGATGAACAGCCTCGAGCCAGCCATCTCCCAACGCCTGGTCAGCAGACAGCCCGGAGATGGCGCACCACTTCGGGTTGACATAAGTGGTGGCGCCGTTTGGATCGGTGCGAAAGATCCCAACGGGGGAAATCCTGGCCAGGGTTTGATAACGCTGCTCGCTCTTTTGCAGTTCCATATTAGCCTGCTCCAAGTAATTTGTCCTGGTCTTCACCTGCCGGCGAAGCAGGTAGATCATTCCTGCGGCTGCAAGCAATAATCCCGCGATACCGCCAATCACCCAGATAACGTACCCTGGCAAACGATATGGCTCCTTCGGAGTCCAGTTGCCAAGGGTTGTGTAATATGGAGAATTTGGATCCGGAATCCACTTGCCCAGATCACGGTCTATGGCTGCAAGGAGATCGGAATTGCGCCCCTTAGCAGTGGCATAATACAGTTCGGCCGGTTCGAAATCAATTGTCGTCTTAACCAACCCATATTTCTGATAGAAATAATCCCCGAACAACTGGTTGGAAATAGCCGCATCGGCTGAACCGTTCCCTGCCAATGCAAAAGCCTGATCATACGAGTCGACCGGGACAAGCGTCACTTTATATCCTAAACCGTCCATTAACTGCTGGAAAACTGTTTGTTGGATGGAACCGTTGAGCAATGCGATGCGCTTGCCATCCAGATCGGAGAGTTTGTTGATCTGTGAGCCGGGGGAGGCGTAGACCCTTGACCAACTTTCGATAACCGGAATCTTATGGAAATCATACACTGCATCCCGTTCCGTTGAATACGCCATATCCGGCATCAGGTCAATCTGCCCGTCTGTAAGATCTTGCAGGCAGGCTGCCCATTCACATGGCACATAGACCAGGGTCCAGCCCTCTTGAGCAGCAATCTTTTCCAGGAGCTGGATAAAGAAGCCCGAGGCGTGGCCGTTTTCGTCCATGAAGATCTTGGGCTCGTTCTGGTAGACACCGACACGCACCGTACGGGACTGGGTATTAATTGCGCCAGATGAAAAAGCAACCATCAGGACCATGGCAGCACACAGGCTGTAAAGCCAGACACGGTGACCTGCTGTGATTTGACCGCTTTGTTCCTGGTTCATTCCATCTCCTTGGAGGCCTGGGGCGACACTCCGTTTCACTGCGTGTCCGGTGAAACAATCCCCTGTTCGATGAGATTGCTTCCCAGAAGAACGCCTGGACGATGTCGCCAAAGAACGGCTCGCAATGACAGAATCATTGTTTCACCGGCAAATATAACGTAAATGTACTGCCTTTACCCGGCTCGCTCTTTACTTCGATCCGCCCGCTGTTGGCCTCAGCCAGCTTCTTGCTGACGGCCAGTCCCAGCCCGATACCTTTGAGCTTGGTGGTGAAGAGCGGCTCGAAGAGTTTTGACATGTTCTCCGGCGGGATGCCCACGCCAGTATCTTTCACGGCGATTGCCACCATCTCTTTCTGCTGGCTGGCAGAGATGGTCAACCTGCCGCCCTCACCCACACCTATGGCGGAGCTCTGCGATGCCATGGCCTGGCAGGCATTGACCACCAGGTTTCCGAGCACCTGCTCCATCTGGCGCGGGTCGGCGAAAACCTCAGGCAGACCAGCGGGAAATTTTACTTTTGCGACGATGGCCTCAGGAACCGGGTAACGATCCAAAACGCGCTGAATCAATCCGGGCACCGATACCAGCTCCCGATCCACAGACTTGATGCGGGCAAAATCCAGCAGGTCGTTGATGATCTTCTCGGCGGTGTGCGTCTCTTGTTCGATCATAGCGTGGTATTGCTTGATCTTCTCATTTGCATCCGGCTGGACAAGTTTCAGGTAGTAGACGGCGCTGTTGATAACGCCCAGCGGGTTACGCAGTTCATGGCCCACCCCGCCCGCCAGTTGCCCCAGCACAGCCAGTTTTTCCTGGCGAATAAGTTTTTCCTGGGCATCGCGCAGTTCGCGGGTGCGTTCTTCGACGCGCTGTTCCAATCCGGTATTGAGCTGGCGGATTTCCTCTTCGACATGCTTGCGGTCGGAAATGTCAGTTACCACTCCCAGGATCGCATCTTCGCTTTCATAGAGAATCAGTTTTGATGAGTTGATAGCCTCGATCCGTTTTCCATCTTTTGTTATGAGGGTATATTCGTAGGGCTGGAATTCATTCCCTTTCTGGTGCCCATTGAAATATTGCCTGATCATTTCCAGTGACTCAGGCGCGATCAGTTTTATGAAATCAAAATCAGGAGCATAAAACTCTTCCAACCGGTACCCCGTCAATTCTTCGCATTTGGTATTAGCGTAGACAATCCGCCCCTTTTTATTTATGAAGATCATGTTCGGCGACTGATCGGCGAGTGTTCGGAATTTCTCTTCAGATTCACGCAGCGCCTCTTCTCCCCGCTTGCGTTCGGTGATGTCATGAACCGATCCGACCAGGTTCGTACAGTTGCCCGCATTGTCAAAGATTGGCGCGATGCTGACTTCTCCGATCAGCCGCCCGGTGGGGTATTCGGAAGTTTCCTCCCAGCGGACAATGGCCTTTTCTTCGATGGCCTGCCGGTACTTTCCCAGAACCATGCTCAGGGATGGCTCAGGGATGATCTCATTCACCTTCCTGCCGATAACTTGCTCGGAAGGAAATCCGGTGACTCTACAAAAGGCCGGGTTAACTGAGGCAAAGCGGTATTGCTCACCCGGTTCGACCGCCAGATAAAAGATGACGTCCCCGACAGTATCATAGATGGAAGCCAGGCGCTGTTCGCTTTCGTGCAGCGCATCCTCCGCCCGCTTGCGCTCGGTGACATCTTCCACCATACCTTCATAGTAAAGCGGTTGGTCCTTTTCATCCCGTACCAGGCGGGCACTTTCGCGAACATAAATGATCGAGCCGTCTTTCCGTTTCCAGGCTGCCTCAAGGCCGCGTATTTCCCCATCCCGTTCGATGTGCTTCTGGAATTCCAGACGCGGATACTCTGGTTCGTATCCCTCTACCGCCAGGTTTCGCTTAGATAATCCTTCAAAGGATTCATACCCCAGCATGCTTACCAGTGCAGGGTTAGCCATCAGGATGTAACCATCGGGAGAAGTGCGATAGATACCAATTGTTGAATTCTCGTAGAGACTGCGGTAGCGTTCATTGCTTGCGCGCAGAGCCTCTTCCGTCCGCTTTCTCTCGGTGATGTCGTTTACAATAGGAAAAGCGGATTGCGGGCTGGCAACCCTTATTATGTGTTTATGTGGTTTCTTGATCTCTGGCATCTTTTTAGAGCTCATGATTCTTCTCCGTTCTATTGGTGGACACTGCGTTTCACTGCGTGTCCTACTATAGACATTACAAATTTGCGGAGATGTTCACCCCATTCGTGTTGGTAAAAAACAGCATTCCCAAAGCCATCCCCATTCATCCCACGTACACTACGATTATCAGAAAACCGCGCCCATACAGGTACGGATTTTGTTACATTATACGATATTAATGCTCATTATTCCCTTGACATTGCATAACAGCCGTGATAAGCTTGCGCCCGTTGTGTCCCAGGCTCACCGAAAGCGGGTTGGCTTGGACACAATAAAATTTATGCAGGAGAAAGAAAAATGTCAGAAGAACGTCATGTAGGTACTGTCAAGTGGTTCAATGCCACCAAGGGTTTCGGCTTTATCGGCCGCGAGGATGGCGAGGATGTATTCGTGCACTTCTCAGCCCTCCAGATGGAAGGCTACAAGCGCCTGGAAGAGAACCAGAAGGTTGAGTTCTCCATCGAACAGGGACCCAAAGGACTGCAGGCATCCAACGTTGTACCCCTGTAAATCACATCATTGATCAGACGAGAACCGGGTTCCAAATGGAACCCGGTTTCTTTGTGGATTTATTCCCCAGCAGGAGAAGTGTCTGGTGGAAGCGGCGCTGGCTGACGGTTCTGCTCGATATTTACAATGGCTGGGATGAAGAACGCTGCCACTGCGGCGAGGATGCACAGCACCCCGCCGAAAACATGCCAGACGCGCACCCCCAGCATGTCCGACACCGGGCCGGCGATCAGCAGGCTGAGCGGCATCATGGCCATCGCACCCGCCCCGGTCAGGGAGAAGACGCGTCCCTGCATGTCCGGGGCGACCGTGGACTGGAGGATCGCTGAAAGCGGTCCATTGGCAAATACCTGCGTGAATCCAAGGATAAAAAGGGCTGCCAGTAACAGCCAGAACCAACCTGCAGGCGCCAGACCGGCGATGATCACGCCGATCCCAATCCCAATGATCCCGGTGAATGAGGTAATGATCCGGCGTTTGAATCCACCCCAGGCGCTCAATACCAGTCCGCCCAGGATGATCCCGATTCCGGATACCGACTCTCCCCAGGCCAACTGCTGTGCGCCGCCATGGAAAGCCTGCCTTACCAGCAGTGGAAGGAATGATGAAGCCGGGCTGAGCAAAAAGTTGAGCAGCATTGCCAGCAGCACCAGGCCCAACAACCCCGGCCACTTGATCACATATAGGAATCCTTCCCGTAGGTCATGCCAGTAGGAGGTCTTTCGGGTGGTGCCATTTTCCTGCGCCACCTGGCGCGGCGGCTGGGGGACCGGGATGAAGAATAACGGGATGACTGCCAGCGCAGCGGTCGCGATATCCACAGCCAGCACCTGTTCGGTCGGCAGCAGGCTGATGAGCAAGGCGCCCAACGGCGGCGCGAAAACGCTGATGATCCCCTGTAACGTCTGGTTCATCCCGGCAACGCGCGCCAGGTGCTGTTTGGGTACCATCAGCGAGGTGGAAGAAGACATGGCCGGGCTGTGGAACGCTCCTCCCAGCGAACGGAACAGCAGGATGGCGTAAACATGCCAGACCTGGACGATGCCGACCGCGAATAGGACGATGAGCACACCTGTCGCGGCAGCAATGGCCGTGTCTGCGATGATCATGATGAGACGCCGGTTCCAACGGTCCACCAGCGTACCGACGAAGGGGCCAAGCAGGATCTGCGGCAGGAGAGCCACCAATGTGGCAGTGGCAAGCACGGTGGCTGATCCGGTGGTTTTGGTCAACCACCAGACCAGGGCAAATTGAACCAAGGCCGAACCGACCAGCGAGAACGCCTGTCCGGTCCAGATGACGAAGAATTTGGCCGCCCAGCGTTGCGGGGTTGGGAAGACCGGGGTGGGAGCAGCAGCAGAGTTTTCCATGATGGTTTCCATCCTACAGGTATTGGGACTATTTCATCCGGTCGGCTAGCGCGGCCTTGACTTCGTCGCTGGCATGGAAGATGCCGCGCACCTGGATGGATTCAATCACCTGGCGCGCCAGCTCGGGTGAAATGTCGTTGGCAAGGAGCAGGAAGCCGACTATGGTCATCTTGATCTTCTCACCCTTTGACCTGAATTTCTCCAACTCAGTTTTGTCATAAATGAGGGCGCCAATCACATACGAATTGCGCGTCACGGACTGCTGGATTTCCAGGTTATGCTTATCCAGCAGGTTGCGGATGGCGGTGCGGATGAAGTCGGTCCGGTTGGAGTACAGACCTTCCTGCACGAGCAGGTCAATTTTGCCGAGGTCCACGGCAGACATATTGATCGTAATTTTTTCAGTGTCAGGCATGACAATTCTCCTTTTTTGAATTGAATCACACTAATGGCGAGATTGCAGATACTCCATCATTTTCTGGACTTCCACCTGCCAGAGAGTATTTGCTATATAAGGCTTGAAGCCAAGTTCATTGTTGATCTTGAGCATGGCGGCATTCGAGTCAGCGTTGCCGGTACGCACATACTTGACCTGGTGTCGTTCCTTTAAGACTTTGTCCAGCATGGCTGTCTTAAGCCAGCGGCCCAGACCCTTATGGCGATATTGAGGAAAAACTCCGGTCATATCCTGCCGCAAGATCTCCGGCCGGTTGGGGTTCCAGACCGTTTCCGTATATCCTGCAAATTTGCCGGTGGTGCGGTCAACGAGGTAGAAGGTCCAACGTTGGTTACCGCGGGCAAAAAAATTCTGCTCAGTCTGGCGAAGTTGCTCGGGGGTCATGTGCATGTCCTGGATCTCAAGGTCGCCAAACGGCTGCTGGTTGGTCAGGTCATACAATTCTGCAATTGCCTGGATTTTGTCTTCTGGATAAGCGCCCTCCCATAAACCAAGCTCGAACTCAGCGAGGTGTTCCTGCCCGCGGGCCAACCAATCGGCGATGAGACCAGGATCGAGGTCGGCAATGCGCAACTGGTTGGTGTGGGTCTCCAGCCCCTTTTGCGCGCCAATGCGCTTCATAAACACTTCCCCGCCCGGTGTCCGATCGACGGTGTCGGTGAGGAGCAGGCGGCGGTTGTCATCCCGGGCGGTTTCGGCAACCTGCTTGAGCAATCGGCGCCCCAGTCCCTGCTGCCGAAATTCAGGTAGGACAGTGATCTCGAATTGTGCCATGTGCTTGTTTTCGTCCATCCGCATCAGGACAAGATTGCCCTGGGCAACGATCCCGCTCTGTTCGGGATTCCAGGCTATCCACATCCTTACATCCACAAATGATGGAAGGCTCTGCATGTTTTTGATCGTTTCGTCGAGTGGAGTAGGCGGATCGTTAGGCAGGCGTTCGAGACGGATACGATTGGTATGCTGGTTCAACGCGGCGTATTCAGCTTGAGAAGCATCTTTTACGTTGAAGGGAAGGATCTGATCGTTTGGTTTGGTCATTTTAAGCTCCTCTACCATCCCCATGGATGGTATGTAGATGTTGATGGGCATATTATAGTCAGATTGTCCCAGTTGTCAAGGGAATAACATCCATATGCCATCCATCTGGATGGTGTCCCAGGTTCAAAAAACCCTTGTTCCTGCAATCGGATATCTTACTCTGTTGTTCCTCAGAATCACGCTGTTCTCAAATCTTTTTTTCAACGTATAATGGCTTTATCCGACGATGAAAAAACTCGCGTGGGTCATGTATGTGCTGGCTGTCTTCATGGCAGTTCATATCTTCCTGAATGTCTGGATGTGGGGCGTGCGGCAGGTGCTTCCCGCCCCCTCGCCGCCCGGCCTGACGAACTTGTATAAGGGCGTTCCGCTGGAGACCAATCCCTGGCTGGAGCCCTGGCAACGTTGGGATACGCCCCAATACCAAGCCATTGCCGAACGTGGCTATACCGCCTTCGATACAACCCTCTTTACTCCACCACTTTTTCCATTGCTCATGAGGTTGTTCACCCCGCTTACAGGGGGAAATTCACTCCTGGCCGGAATGGTCGTGGCAGGTATCGCCTGCTTTCTGTCTTTGTTGGCATTCTACCAGATGGCTCAATTTGAATTCAAGGATGTGACACTGGCGCGACGGGCGGTACTCTATCTTGCAGTCTTCCCGACCGCGTTCTTCTTATTTGCCGCTTACACCGAATCTCTATTTCTGCTGGGGGCCATAATGGCTCTCATGTCCGTCCGGTTGAAGAAATGGACCTGGGCTGGGGTTTGGGGTGCTGTAGTGGCATTGACACGCACTCCGGGCATTCTCATCCTTATCCCGCTGGCATGGGCATCCTGGTCTGCCTGGCGTTCCGGGGACCGCAAAGGCTGGCTGACCCCGGTCATTGCGTTGGCAGGCGCGGCACTCTTCCCTGCTTACGTTCTCTTTGGCTTGCATTTACCTCCAACGGCCATCCTCGAGGCAGTCGGGCGGGGGGGCCAGTTGGCTTTCCCAGGTTGGAACATGGTCGAGGCCGTCAGCCACATCCTGCGCGGGCAACTGGTCGAGGAGAATCTAATCGAACTGGCATTCACCTTGTTTTTTATCGTCCTGACCGTATTCATATGGAAGAATCTCCCCCGTCTTTATGGTGTTTATGCCGTGACCCTGATGCTACTCTTCCTGACACGCCTTGGCTCGCCGCAGCCCTTAGTCAGCATGGCTCGCTATGTGATAGAAATCTTCCCGGCTTTCCTGGTGCTGGCAGCTTGGGGCCGCAGACCGGGTATTAACCGTCTCATCCTGTATCTTTCCTGGCTGGGATTGTTGTTCTTCTCCGCCCAATTCGCCATCTGGGGCTGGGTGGGCTAAGGAGGCGCTTATGCCCGATTTCGACACTTACCTCTCCCCTTTCACCTGGCGCTACGGCTCACCGGCCATGCGCCGCCTGTGGAGTGAAAATAACAAGCGCCTGCTCTGGCGTCAGGTCTGGGTGGCCCTGGCTGAAGTCCAATCCGAATATGGGGTGGTGAAACCGGAACAGGTCGCCGACCTGCGCCGCCACATGACCGAAATCGACCTGCCGCGCGCCTTGGAGATCGAGGCCGATATCCAGCACGACTTGATGTCTGAAGTGCGGACCTTCTCTGAGCAGTGTCCGATCGGCGGCGGGATCATCCATCTTGGTGCGACTTCAACGGATATCGAGGACAATAGCGACGCCCTGCGCTTGCGGACCGGCCTCGAACTCCTGCAAAAAAGCCTCTCCTCCCTTTTGCGAACCCTGAGCCTGCTGATCGAAAAATGGGCCGACACACCACTGATAGCGTTCACCCACCTCCAGCCTGCTGAACCGTCCACGCTGGGCTATCGCCTGGCACTCTACGGACAGGATTTGTTACAAGATTATCAGGCAATCGTGAATCTGATCTCAGGGATAAGGGGAAAAGGATTCAAAGGTGCCGTTGGCACTTCCGCCGCATACGCCGAATTGCTGGGTGCAGATAAACTCGCAGAATTCGAAAAGAAGCTCTCCAGGAAATTGGACCTGCCTTTTTATCCGGTCGCCTCACAGGTATACCCGCGCAAGCAGGATTACGATGTGATCTCGGTCCTGGCCGGGCTGGGCGCCTCATTGTACAAACTTGCCTTCGACTTGCGCCTGCTTCAATCCCCGCCCATCGGCGAACTGGCGGAACCATTCGGAGAGAAACAAGTCGGGTCGTCGGCCATGCCGTTCAAGCGGAATCCGATCCGCTCGGAAAAAATCAACTCGCTGGCGCGCTATCTGGCATCCCTGCCGCGCATCGCCTGGGATAATGCCGCACACTCGCTGCTCGAACGCACCCTGGATGATTCTGCCAACCGGCGGATTTTGCTCCCCGAAGCCTGTCTCACTGCGGATGAGCTGCTCCAGACGGCAAATACCATTTTCTCCAAATTGCGCGTGGACGAGGCCGCAATTGCCCATAACCTGGCCTTCTATGGGCCGTTCGCGGCCACCGAGCGGGTGCTGATGGCGCTGGTCAAGGCCGGTGCGGACCGGCAAGAGATGCACAAGCGAATCCGCTCCCATGCGCTGAAGGCCTGGGAGACACTCGGTCGGGGTGGTGAGAATCCCCTGGCAGACGATCTCTGCCGGGATGTAGAGTTAACGGAATTTCTATCGGAGCAGGAAATCCGTCCTTTAATGGCAGCCCGATCCCATCTTGGGGACGCGCCAGAACGGGCACGGGTACTCGCAAAAGTCATCCAGGAAATTATCAAACATAAAGAGCCTTAAATAAAAGAAGAGCGGACTGCTGGACCGCTCTTCTTGTTATCGGTTTAATGGGCAGTCTTTGTCTTCACCCTTTGAGAACGGCGGGAAGAATCCTTGTCTGGCTGGCCGGGCAGGAGGGGGATGATACTTAAAACGATAAACAACACTGTCAGGATCAGAACGACAACGATCGTAAATGGGGACATGGGATTCTCCTTTCTTTACCTTTCATATATATTAACGTTGAAAGGGCGTTTTAGATACGGTGGAAAAAACCTTTTAGTCTCGAAGCGATGCTTACAGAATCCGTACAAAAAAAAAGCGCAACTGCCTGCGGCAGCGCACTTTGAGTTTTCTCCAACTCAACGAGTGGAAGGATCTTAATCTCAAAATCCCATCGCGGTGAACATCTCATCATTCGTGGGGAATTTGAATTCCTCTACGCCACGCTTTTGTGCTTCAGCCTTTTCGACTTCTTCCAATTTCGCCAGATGGGCTTTGTCGACCAGGCGCTGGTGGGTCTCCTGCAGACGCTGCTCGAATTTATCCACCACGTTATCCAAGTCTCGCATCGGTGGCTGGGTCTGGAGATATGCCAGCGCCGCTTCGGCCGCGTTCTCGCCGTCCCGGCGGGCATAGCCCACCAAGCCAGTACTTGCCTGCCGCGCCCAACCTGCCAGGAACACACGTTCCAACGGCTGGTTGGAATCCGGATTGAAGGCCTCATAGGAGAGATTATCCACCGGGAAACGCGGCTCTTTTACAGTCATGTACGCATCGTTATAGATCGGAACACAGAAATCCTTGTCAACTGTATCGCCAATGGCGAAGATGACTGTATCGGCCTCAACTTGGTGGGATTTGCCGGTGCCGCGCGCCTTGACGTTGCCATCCACGACCACCAGCGTATTCTCTTCCACTTTCAGCCCGGTTACGCCGCTCATCCAATCTCCCATGATACGGACAGGCGTTGCCAGGAATTCGAAGTGGAAGCGCGTCTGTGAGACTGGCTCAAGAGCCTTGGGCAGCGCGTCGGTGAAGGCAGCCTTGGCTGCCAGCGGGTTTTGACCGGCAGCCTGCATGATGGGATCGAGGCGGACAAACTCGGCCTCCAGCGCAGCCTTGTCCAGGTTGGCAGCCACACCTTCCATTTCCTTGCGGGTGAATTTCACTTCTGCCGGGCCACGCCGCACCACGGCGATCACTTCATCCACTTTGCAATCGCGGATGAGATAATGAGCAATGTCCATCATCACATTCCCCGCCCCCACCACGGCCACCCGCTTGCCAAGCAAGTATTTCTTTCCGCTGAAGGGAGGTAACAGGTTATAGTGAAAAACGATATTCTTCGCATGGTAAACACCGGGCAGATTTTCACCCGGCATGCGCAGCCACTTGGTCCCCTGCGCTCCGGTGGTCACCAGCACAGCCTGGAAACCGGATTCGAGCAGATCCTCAAGCACGATGTTGCCGCCGCAACAGACAATCACGTTTCCATAATAGTCGATCAGAGGGTTTGCCAGGATTTGCTTGAACTGGTTGCGCAGGCCCATTCTCATCTTGAATTTGTCCCAGTAAATTCCATACTCGGCCAGGCCGCCAGGTTTGAGGTCACGATTGAACAGCACTACCCGCGATCCGCCTTCGGCTAGCTTACGGGCGGCATACAGGCCGGCGGGTCCGGCACCAACCACAGCCACCATATATTTCAGATCTTCCATCAAGGTTCTCCTGATAAGATAATGCGGGTAACTTCTCAATATGAAGGGAGCATGTTCCCCGGGTAATTGAGATGATACTAATGGTGGAATTATAGCAGTTGGGCAACCGGCGGACAAGGACAAAAGTCGCTTCATGAATCCACATCTTACAACGCCCCGCGTTTTTCAACTCTATGCTATATTTATATGAACCAGGAGCAGAACCATGTCTTTTTCCGACTTCAAAATACCGCCCAAAGAGGACAATAACGAGCCGAAGCCGGATGCGAATAAGCAGCCGCCGGTTGAGCTGAAGCGTGTCATCCACCGCTCGAAGCCGATTCCCCATGCCAGCGACAGCAACCGGCGGCCAGCCCCGATCTTCCGCCCATTATATTGCTCGTTCGATAAGAATGCCCAGTTTCCGCAAGGCATCTATATCTGTGAAGATCTTGATGCTCCCACTTCCACGCCTGGTGTCCAATGATCAAACCCTACAGCGAACATCGTCTGGCAAATGGTTTGAAGGTTCTGCTGAAAGAAATCCATACTGCCCCCCTAGTTAGTTCGTGGGTGTGGTACCGGGTCGGTTCGCGGGATGAGATCACCGGTCACACCGGCATCTCGCACTGGTGCGAGCACATGCAGTTCAAAGGCACACCCCAGTTCCCGTCCAGTGTACTGGAACGGGCCGTCTCGCGGGATGGCGGCATGTGGAATGCTTTCACCTACTTCGATTGGACAACTTTTTTTGAGACCATGCCTGCCGACAAGATCGACCTGGGCTTGCGCATCGAAGCTGACCGGATGGTCAACAGCCTGTTCGATGAGCAGGAAGTCGCCTCCGAGCGGACAGTCATCATCTCTGAACGCGAAAGCAGCGAAAACGAGCCCTACTTCCTGCTCGGTGAGGCCGTCCAGAACGCAGCTTTCCGCCTTCATCCATATCATCACGAGGTGATCGGCGACCTGCCAGACCTGAAGTCCATGAGCCACGACGACCTGTACGGTCATTACCGCACCTTCTACTCACCAGGCAATGCGGTCATGAGCGTGGCTGGTGATTTCAAAACGAGCAAAATGCTGGCCCGCATCCGTGAACTCTACGAACAGATCCCTCCCGGACCAAAACCGCCCCGCATCTCCCGCCCCGAACCCGCAGCCTGCGGCGAACACCGGCTGACGGTGGAAGGACCGGGGGAGACAACCTACCTGGATATTTCCTACCACGCCCCGGCAGCGAACGATCCGGACTTCTTCCCGGTCACAGTCTTGGACAGCCTGCTGGCAGGTCCGAGCAGCCTCAACATGTTCGGCGGCGGAGGCCTCTCCAACAAAACCTCCCGCCTTTACCGCGCCCTGGTCGAAAAAGAACTGGCCGTGTCCGTCAGCGGCGGGTTGGGCGCCACAGCCGATCCATTCCTCTACAGCGTTGTCATCACTGTTCACCCGCAGCGCAAACCGGAGGAAGCATTGGCCGCCTTCGACGACGAAATCAAGCGCATCCAGGATGAACGCACCCCGGTTGCAGAGATCACCCGCGCCATCAAACAGGCACGCGCATTGTTTGCATACGGCTCGGAGAACATCACCAACCAGGCTTTCTGGCTTGGCTATGCAGAGATGTTCGCTGCTTATGAGTGGTTCCTGACCTACCTGGAGAAATTGGCAAAAGTCACCCCTGCCGACCTGCAAAAAGCCGCCCAGAAATACCTGCGTCCGCAGAACCGGGTTGTGGGCACCTACTTTCCAACCAGCGCGGAGGTGCAGGCATGAAAACGGTCAACCAGCACGCACTCCCCGGCCCGGACGATATCACCCGTGGCATCCTGCCCAATGGCATCACAGTTTTGGCGCGCACCAACTTTAACAGCCCGTCCGTGGTCATCGGCGGCTATCTACCCTGTGGGAGCCTGTTTGACCCGGACGAAAAACTCGGCCTGGCCGATTTTACCGCCAGCGCCTTGCTGCGCGGTAGCGAGAAACGCGACTTCCAGAAGATCTTCGATGACCTGGAATCCACCGGCGCCAACCTGTCCTTCAGCGCCGGAGGCCATACCGCCGGGTTTACCGGCCGCTGCCTGTCCGAGGACCTGCCGCTCCTGCTTGACCTCCTGGTTGAAGCCCTGCGCCGCCCGGTCTTTCCCGGAGAGCAAGTGGAGCGCCTACGTGCCCAATTCCTGACCGGTCTGGCCATACGCGCCCAAGATACCGCCGAGATGGCCTCCCTGACCTTTGACCAGATCGTGTTTGAAGGTCATCCTTACGCCCATCCGGATGATGGCTGGCCGGAGACGATCCAGGCCATCACCCGCGCTGATCTGGCAGACTTCCACCGCATCCATTACGGACCCCGGGGTCTGGTGCTTGCTATCGTCGGCGCGGTCGAGCCGAAAGCCATCACCAGGCAGGTCGAAAAGTTTCTGGGCGATTGGACCAACCCGTTCCAGCCGGAACTGCCGGTCCTTCCGGAACTTAAACCCTTGAAGAAGACGGTCACTCGCAAAGTCAAAATACCTGGCAAGCCTCAGGCCGATCTTGTCATTGGGACCTCCGGCCCGCGTCGCAAAGACCCGGAATTCATGCCTGCTTCGCTGGGGAATTCGGTACTTGGTCAATTCGGCACAGCCGGGCGAATTGGCGAAGTGGTACGCGAGAAATTCGGGCTGGCGTACTACGCCTCCTCATCCCTGAGCGCCGGGATCGGACCTGGCGCGTGGGACGTCAGCGCGGGTGTCAATCCCGGCAACATTCAGAAGGCGCGTGACCTGATCTGCAAGGAAATTGCGCGCTTCGTTGAGAAGGGTGTCACCACCGAGGAACTGGCTGATAGCCAGTCCAATTTCATCGGCCGGCTGCCGCTCTCAGTGGAATCCAACGCCGGGGTGGTCAACGCCCTGTTGAACATTGAACGCTTTGACCTGGGCCTGGACTATTACCGTCGCTACCCGCACCTGGTGCAGGTTGTCACACCCGAAGATGTACTGGCAACAGCGTGCAAATACCTGCATCCCGATAAACTGGCGGTTGCGATTGCCGGATCGTGAAACGAGAAAAGTAGTAACGACTTCAGTCGTTACTACAATAAAATGCCACAACCATGGTACTGAAAACTGGAATTGATATCATCGAAATCCCGCGCATCCAGGCAGCGCTTGAGCGTCACGGCGACCGCTTCATGCAACGAGTCTTCACCCCGGCTGAGATCGCCGAGTGTCGCGGGCGAACCGATGCGCTGGCCGTCCGCTTCGCGGCCAAGGAGGCAGCCACCAAAGCCCTGGGGACCGGCATCGGTCCGGTCAGTTGGCGTGAGGTCGAAACGCTGCATAAGCGCAGCGGGGAACCGTACCTCGTCCTGCACGGGCGGGCGGAACAGGTGGCAAAAGCCCTGGGCCTGACCACCTGGGCGGTTAGCTTGAGTCACAGCCGGGATAACGCCATCGCGGTGGTGGTCGCAAGTGGGGATTGATTACCTGCCTGACTATGCGCATTACAGCCCCCTGAACTAGAAGAGCCAGCCAGGGGGCATTTTAATCGTCTTCGGTGCCAATCCACAGGTGACCCGGCAGGATTGCCCGGTTTGGGCGGACAGCAATCTTCCCGGCACGCCCTTCGACCAGATCGGGGTGCCCGCCCAGCATGGATGGGTGGACCATGCAAAGGTCCGGGATAAGGCCGTATTTCTGGCGGTAATAATCGGCGGCGCGGCAGACTTTCGCGGTCAGTGCAGTGCGGGGGTCATTGTCAAACCACAACATTCCAACGTTCATGGCAAACTCCTTATTGGATTGCGAAAATTCCAGTGCTAAAAGAACCAAACTTATTCAGCGGTCGGCAGACAGAATTTCAGCCAGCCCTCCGGGCGCAAAAGACCAAACTGCCTGCCGGGCAGCAGCGCGGCGAGATCAATTTCCGGATCGCCCACCAGCAGACGAGCCGTTTGTGGGCGTTTCACATGCCCGAGGATGCGCGTCCGGAAGTAAACCAACCAGTTTTCGAGTCTGGTCAGCCGCCCGGGGTTGACCGTCACCACCAGCCAGATCTGCCGTTCCGGGCCATACATCAGCAGCCAGCGCAGATCTTGCTGGACCTGGAGGCCGCTGGCAGCCAACAAGTCGAGGCCGTCGAACAGGATGAGTACCACCTGTTGGCACTTGGGAAGTACATATGCCCAGGAAACCAATTGCGACAGAAAGTTGCACGCCGCCACATGATAGGCTGGCCAGATACCGAGGCAGTTGGACAGTGTTTCCAGCACAGCCCACTCTTCGAGGAAGGGAGTCAGCATACCAAACTGGATTTCGCCGGGATTCTGGAGGTCCGAAGCCTGCGCCAGGGAGCGCAAGAAAGCTGTTTTACCGCTGCCCCCATCTCCCGCCACGAGCAACGGGCCCGGTGCCGGGTCATACTAGTAGAGCAGGAGCGGCAACCCATCCTCGGCCATGCCGAGCTGGAGCGATCCATTCGAGAGTGAAGCAACTTGGGATAAGGGCGACTCTGGTGTGGCGATCTCCGTGGCAGTCCCGGTTCCAGCGGGGTAGTCCCGGCTCCCGGACGGAGCGCGGGAAGGAGCAACCGGCAGGGATTCTTTTCCCTGGAGGAGTCCTGCCTGGATTTCCTGATCGGCCTGGAGGGCAAGTGTAAACTGGTCAGTGGTGGACATAATCTGCTCCCTGAAATATTCGTTTCTGAGGAACCAATCCTGGTCTTGCGTATTTCTGAAATTAGAACGCTTGTTCTAAATCAATAATAGCACGTATGTTCTGCAATGTCAAGCTTTTGGTCTTTTTCAAACGCCATAAGCAAAAAAAAAAGGACGACAGGGTGTGCCTGCCGTCCCAACTTGCTTCTTGCTTACTTCTTGCTTTTTTCTTCTTCTTTTTTCCCCTTCCCCTCTTTCGTCCTGAACACCAATTCACTACCGTCAGCGTTGGTATCTACGGTCACGGACACGCCGCTGGGGATCTTCCCGCCTAGTAATTCCACCGAAAGTGGACTCTCGACGTATTTCTGCAGGGCGCGCCGCAATGGACGGGCGCCGAAGGCCGGGTCATAACCAGTCTTGGCCAGCCATTTGCGGGCTGCCGCAGTCAGATCAACTTTGACGCCAAACTCGCTGAGGCGTTCCTGGATTTCCTTCATTTGCAAGGCCACAATCTTCTCCATCTGTTCTACCGTCAGCGGAGAGAACAGGATAATCTCGTCAACACGGTTAAGAAATTCGGGCCGGAAGGTACCCTTGAGCGCCTTCTCGATTTTGTCGTGAGTCTCGCGGTCTTCATCGGTCACGGTCGGCTGGAGGAAGCCCAGTGTGCCGCCTTTGCGCACGTACTCGGTGCCCAGGTTCGAGGTCATTATGAGCACCGTGTTGCGGAAGTCCACCACGTTGCCCTGACCATCGGTCATGCGCCCGTCGTCCAGGATCTGCAGGAGCGCATTCCAAACTTCAGGGTGAGCCTTCTCGATCTCGTCGAACAATAACACCCGGTACGGGCGACGGCGGACGGCTTCGGTCAACTGTCCGCCTTCCTCGTAGCCGACGTATCCGGGCGGCGCACCGAACAGGCGGGATACCGTGTGCTGTTCACGGTACTCGGACATGTCGATCCGTACCAGGGCTTCTTCGTCGTCGAACATGAACCAGGCCAGGGCTTTCGCCAACTCGGTCTTGCCCACACCCGAGGGACCGATAAAAATGAACGAGCCGATAGGCCGTGATGGATCTTTCAAGCCAGACCGGGCTCGCCGGATGGCGTCCGAAACGGCATGGATGGCTTCGTCCTGGCCGATGATGCGCTCATGCAGCCGCTCTTCCATCTGCAAGAGTTTCGCCGATTCGGTCTCCATCATCTGGTTGACCGGGATGCCGGTCCATTGGTGGACAACTTCAGCAATGTCATTCACGTCGACCACTTCGTCGAGGTGGTGCTCGGATTCCCACTTGTCGCGCTTTTCTTTGAATTCACCTTCCAGCCGCAAGCGGTTGACCTTTATCTCGGCGGCGTGCTGGTAATCGCGGGCATTGGAGGCGGCGTCTTCTTCGGCTTGCAAATGGTCAATTTCAGTTTTAGCGGTTTTCAATTCGTCAGGCAGGGAGTAAAGCGCCACGCGCAATTTAGCAGCAGACTCGTCC
>Ga0209777_10002754_pt1 | contig 22651 bp, 22 predicted proteins | sample FrelakmetHBP12HB_FD_187147 | JGI IMG/M metagenome (GOLD analysis project Ga0209777, IMG submission 187147) | Freshwater lake sediment microbial communities from the University of Notre Dame, USA, for methane emissions studies -HBP12 HB (SPAdes)... | ecosystem: Environmental > Aquatic >...
CTCTCCTGTTTGCGGTGAGCGTGGGCTACGTGGCCCTGGGCACGCTTTTCGCGGCCCTGCTGGCGCACGTCCGGGGCGGCCAGGTCATCTATCCCATCCTGCTCTTCCCCGTGCTCGTGCCCCTCGTCATCGCCGCCGCCATGCTGACGCAGGACGCCCTCGCGAACAAGCTCTCCTCGGGAAACCAGTGGTTGAGGCTGGTCCTTCTGTTTGATATCCTCTTCCTTTCGGTCTCGGTGCTTCTTTTCGAGTACGCCGTGGAGGAATGATCTTGGCCCTTCGCCGGTTGCTTGTCATCCTATGGACACTGGCCGCGGTCATGAACGGCGTGACGCTCTGGATGGTCTTCTCGTACGCCCCGGTGGAGGTCACCATGGGGGCGGTCCAGAAGATTTTCTACTACCACGTTCCTTCCGCCATCACGTGCAACGTCCTCTTGTTCCTGGCCTGCCTCTTCAGCGGCCTCTACCTGTGGAAGGACGACCCGCTCTACGACACCCTCGCGTTCGCCATGGCCGAGGTGGGCTGGGTCTTCATCACGCTCGTGATGGTCACGGGCCCCATTTGGGGACATTCCGCTTGGGGCAAGTGGTGGGTCTGGGAGCCGAGGCTGACCTCCTTCCTCGTCCTCTGGCTGATGTACAGCGCCTACTTCCTTTTGAGGCTTTTCAGCAGGACCGACGCGAGGACCGCCCGCATCGCCGCGGTCGTGGCCATCATCGCCTTTTTCGACCTCCCCATCATCTACAAAGCCATCGACTGGTGGGGCTCCATCGTCCACCCCAAGAAGGTCGTCCTCGAGGCCTCCATGAAGCATACTTTCTTGATGGCCCTCGCGTCCGTCCTCATGCTCGCCGCGGCCATGGCCCTCACGCGCGTGAACGTGGGCCTCGCCGAGAGGCGCCAGCAGGAAGAGGAGGCCAATCAGTGATCATCACGCTGGCCCAGGCCGCGTTCCAGCAGCCCGCCATGCAGACGCCCGATACGGTGCGCTCCATGGTGGCGGGATATATGGCCATCGGGATCGTTCTGGTGGGATATGTTCTTTACCTGTGGACCCGCTACCGGAAACTGAAGTAATACGGGAGGGGCTATGCCCGAAACGATGATCGCCTTGCTGACGGACTTCGGCTGCGACGACCCCTGGGTCGGGAGCGTCAAGAGCGCTCTCCTCTCAATCGACCCGGCGCTCAGGACCGTGGACATCACCCACAGCGTCCCCCCGCACGACGTTTTCGCGGGGGCCTTCACCCTCTTTCGGGCCTACCGCGATTTTCCCCCGTGGAGCATCTACTTGTGCGTCGTGGACCCCGGGGTCGGCGGCGCGCGCCGCCCCATCATCGTGGTCGCCGCGGACCGCTACTTCATCGGCCCGGACAACGGCCTCTTCTCATTCATCTACCAGCACACCGAGGTGGACCGGGTCGTCGCCATCACCGCGGACCACTACTTCCGGCGCCCCGTGAGCGACACCTTTCACGCCCGGGACGTGTTCGCCCCCGTGGCCGCGTGGATGGCCAAGGGCATCGAGAGCTCCAAGTTCGGTGACCCGGTGGAAGACTACGTCAAGATCCCCATCCCCGTGGACAAGGTGGTGGGCGACACGCTCATCAAGGGGGAGGTCTGCGCCCTGGACCGCTTCGGCAACCTCATCACGAACATCCGTGTGGAGACCTTGGCCGGCTTCGCCGAACAGTCCGGGAAGAAGCGCTTCAAAGTCCTACTGGCCGGGCAGGAGCTGCCGCTCGTTTCCGGGGGATACATCCAGGACCGCCCCCTGTTCGCGCTCGTCAACAGCTCCGGCCTCGTGGAGATCGCCGCCAGCAGTCGCTCCGCCTCCGAGGCGCTGGGGATCACCTCCCGCGGGCGGGAGGTGGGTGTCATGGCTGTCTAGAGCCCAGTAGAGGTCTCTGCCCTTTCCCCTTATGGTGTCATCCTGAAGGCCGCTTCGAAGCAACTCCCCTGAAGGATCTCAGCCCAGCTTGGCCATACACGAGACCCTTCCTGGGCCTCGCTTCGAAGTCGCCCTCAGGGTGACCGCTTCGCGGTCACTCCCCGAAAATTTCGGTCCTGCGGGTGACGGGATAGAACTTGTACTCTTTGGAGAGCGCTTCGGTGCCGCCCTCTTCGCGGTCCAGGAGAGCCAGGACGGCCACCACCTCGAGGCCGAACTCCTTGGCTTTCTCGATGGCTTTCAGCGTCGAGCCGCCCGTGGTCACCACGTCGTCCACGATGATGACCTTCATGCCGGGGGAGACGGGCCCTTCGATCCATTTCATGGTCCCGTGGCCCTTCTCCTCCTTGCGGACGATGAAGGCGTCCAGGGGCGGGCCTTCCGAGTGGGAAAGGGCGGCCACGGCGGAGACGATGGGGTCCGCGCCCAGGGTCATGCCGCCGATGGCATCGGCCTGGATGCCCTCGCGGCGGACGACTTCCAGGAAACAGCGCGCCGTCACGTAGGCGCCTTCGGAAGTGAGCGTCGTGAGCTTGGAGTCGAAGTAGTACTTGCTGCGCCGCCCGGAAGCCAGCAGGAAATCGCCGATCTTGAGGGATCTCGTTTTCAAGAGTTCCTTCAGCCGCTCGCGTTCTTCGCTCATGCGTTCTCCTCAGCAGATCACCCGATGTGGGATCATTCATCCCAAAATTGAGCTGCCCTCATTCTTTGTACCACGTCTCATGTTCGTCCATCCATCCGCACGTGTGCTCGTCGATCATCGTGAGGATTTGAAGTGGTCGGCCACCGCGGATCCAGCCAGCCAGCAAGCCCGCATCAGACGTGACTTTGGAAGCAAGAAACTACAGTTGCCAATTGCCGTCGACATCTGCTTTCAGAGAGTGGGTTTTGCGTTCACCCATCGGAATCTCCGGTTTTCTTGCCTCCGACTTTACAATGGCCACTGCAAACGGAGAGGGGACTCCCATTGATAGGTCCGCCTCCCCACAATCGAAAAGCGGCGATCGCGAAGACGGTCCATATTCAACTGAAGCAGGAGGGCCAGGGCAAAAGCCTTGGCCCATCTTTACTCTCTCCCACGGAAGCGCGACTTCGCAAAACAAAAAAGCGCGGACTCTGCCCGCGCCCGGTGTGGTTCCTAAAGGTGAAACTAAGCGCTCATCTGCCCACGCCTCCGCCGCAAGGCGGATCGTTGGTGGTATTGCTGTCAAACAAGCTGGAAACGACCCTCCCGCTCACGAAAGTCCCTATGGCCGCCTTGGAGGTCTTGCGGTAGTAGAAGTTAATGCACTGCGGGTTCCCTGCCGCGGAGATCAGGCTGAGGAGGGCCGCGGTGTTGGTTACCTTGCCCGTTCCGGTGTAGCCAGTGCCCGCGCCCGTCCCTTTCAAGATATTCCAGAGGTAGCTTCCAGAGGTGGAATTGATGCAGAGACTGGATCGGCCAGGATCATCCAGGAAACTCAGATCGTACGTAGGGCCGCCGCCACAGGATGTCATAAGGCAATCGACGGCGTTGTGATACATAGTCACCATCTGGCTGGTGTAGCCTCCCCACTGGTAGTACGGACCGGGGTAAGAGTTGATGGCTACGACACAAGCCTTTGTGGCCACGAGGTTTTCACCGTCGTCCCAGCTCGCCACCAGTGTTGCGCCGGGCGTGAGCGAGGTGTAGTCCCGATAAACATCGTACGCGCTCGTCACACCCTGCATGATGGGGTTGGAAGCGTTGTAGGTGCCAAGATAAGCGGGGGCATAGTGGTCACCTTCCCCGTAGCCGGTGCTCAGGAGCGGGCTGTACTGTTGGGTCACGAAGCGGCCCGACAAGTCCCAACTGCCGGACTGCCAATCAAAAGTAGAGACCACAACCTTCCCGCCCGCGTCGACATAATCGGCTAACACATCTCCCAATGCCGCCCCGTAAGACCAACCGCTGTTGGTCCATTGGATGACAACATCATAAGCCTGAAGCTGCGACAGTGTGGGAACCTGGTCAGTGGTATCGAACCAATCGACAGCCGAGATGTCTGGGTAGGCCATCAAAGCCGTGGATAATGGACCAGGACAAGCGCAACCCTCATTTCCCATCAGCAAAACCTGGATTCCCGACGTGACTCCTTCACTCCTGGATTCGTCCTGCGCTAGAGGTCCTGGCGGGGGGAGGGGTGAGGGAAGTACCGCGCCAGCCTGTCTTGTTCCGCCCGGCTCGGAGGCCCGCAACCCAGCGGTTGCGCCTAAGACTAAAGCCACACAGAGGAAACCCCACAACCATTTGACTCTAATTTTCATCGTCGCCTCCCTCCGGATTAACGCATTTTGGCCGCAATTGAGGGAAAAGCAAGGAGGGGAGTTGAAGGCTGCTTGCTGTTACCAGCTTGTGACCAAAGGGGCAAAGTAGAAAGGGGAGCCACAAGGGGGGGTAAAGGGCTTTTGAGTGTGTCCCCAGTGTGAACGGAGCCCGGCCAGCTGGCCCATGGCCTGGAACGACTATACGCCAGGATGCTTGTCTTATAAGGCTTTGAGCATGGCTTGGAACCGCGCCAGGTGCGAACCCTCCCATGTGAGTTTGCCACAACAAGGGCACGCGGAGAACCGCTCGTGCGTGAGATAGGTGTAGGGCGGCACTTTTCCCAGCGCCTCCCGCCGCTCGACTTCGAGGACGGGAGCATCGCAGTCCATGCACCGCGGGCTATGCTCAGCCTCCATCCGAAATGCCTCTCGCACGCGAGCCAACTGGTCGCGTGGCACGTCGCTTCCCGGGTCGAAAGCCCTAACCCTTTCTTTCTTGCACCGTGCGAGGAGAGGCCTGTCCCTCGTGATCAAGACCCTGCCGGAACGCCTCGCCTGGGCCAGGAGCCACTCGTCCTCGGCCCTGTTCGTGTAGGCGGCGTCGAGGCCCGCGAGCCTCAGGTACCGCGCCAGACGGCCCACCATGACGTCGCACAGGAAGCGCGGCTCGGGCGGCTCTCTTTCCCCAAGCCATAGGGCTACTTCGCTGGAGTAATCGCCGCTGTTCTCGCGGAGCGTGAGCGGAAGAAGCGTCACTGGGCTCTGGAGCGCCTCCTTCCTGAATTGGACCAGGGCCAGGTGAGGCTCGGAAGCCGGCGACGAGCGGACCCAGCGCACCACATGAGGATTCAGGCCCGCTGCGGGGGCTGAGGCCAGAAGTTCTGAAAAGCGCGGTGCGGGACAGAGGAGACAGAGGCGCCCCCCGGCCTTCAGGGCCCTCGCTCCCGCCGACAGGACGTCGGCGAGCCCCGCAGACAGGGAATGCCGGGCCATGGCCCGGCTGTCATCCGGGCTTGGCAGCCCCCGCCCCGCCTCGTAGTAAGGCGGGTTGCACACGGCGAGTTCCAAAGCGCCTTCGGGGAAAGCGCCGGGCTTCCGAAAGTCGGCCGCCACGGCTCGGCCGAGCGCCGACCAGCCGTTCTCCTCGAAGTTGCGAGACGCAAGCTCGGCCAATTCTGGCTGAAGCTCCACGCCCAACAGGGACACGGGAAGGTGGAAGTGGGCGAGGAGGAGGAGCAGGATGCCCGAGCCCGTACCCAGATCCAGGACGCTCTCTCCCGCGCGGACCCAGGAGAAGGAGGCGAGGCACACGGAGTCTATGTTGAAGCGGTAACCGGACGCCGGCTGGTGCACGTGGATCTTCCCGCGCAGGAAGGTCGTCAGGGTCTTTTCCATGGCGGCAAGAAAGAAATATCACCACCAAGGCACCAAGGACACCAAGAGCAATTAACAAATGTCCTTTTCATGCTTCTTTCTTCGTGCTCTTTGTGTCTTTGTGGTGAATAGGTTTTTCGTCTTTCAGCTTGTTCACGACGGCGGCGGCGTAGCCCGCCGAGAAGCCCGCATCCACGTTGACCACCACCAGCCCGGGGACGCAGGAGGAGAGCATGGCGAAAAGGGCCGTCTTTCCGTGTTCCTGCACGCCGAAGCCGACGGAGGTGGGCACGCCCAAGACGAGGGCCGGCGTAAGGCCAGCCACGACCGAAGGAAGGGCCCCTTCCATCCCGGCCACCGCCACGACCACCCGGGCCTCCTGGAGCGCGGGCAGCAGGGCGGTGAGCCTGTGCAGGCCCGCCACCCCCACGTCCGGATGCAGCTCGGACTTCGCGCCGAGGTACCAGGCCGTGAGGTGGGCCTCCTCGGCTACGCCCGCGTCGCTCGTGCCACCCGACACCACGACCACGCGCCCCACGCCCTCGCCCGGTGGCGGTCCGAAGTAAGCGAGGCGGGAGCGCGGGTGGTAGGCCAAGGCCGGGAAAGCCTTTTTCAAGGTGCGGGCCTTTTTTTCATCCAGGCGCGTCACGATGGCGGGTATCCCCCGCGCATTGAAAGCCTTGAGGATGCGGGCGATTTCGGGGGCGCTCTTCCCCTCTCCGTACACGGCTTCTGGAAAGCCGCGCCGCAGGACCCGGTGGTGATCGATCCTCGCGAAGCCCAGGTCCTCATAAGGCATGTGCACCAGTCTCCGGGCCGCCTCCTCGGGCGTGAGTTTTCCGCGGGCCACTTCTTCCAGCAGGCGTTTTATCTGTTCAGGTTTCATGGGCTTGAAGTACGAGGAGCGTCATGTCGTCGGCCTGGGGTCCCCCCTGCTGGAAGAGCAGGACGTCGTCAACGACGCTTTGCAGGATGCCTTGTGAGTCCTTGCCGCCGGCGTTGTCCAGGGTCGCCTGGAGGCGCTCCATTCCGAATTCCTGGTGTTCCTTGTCCATGGCTTCGGTCACACCGTCCGTATAGAGAACGAGCGTATCCCCCGGGTCCAGGGTCATGTGGACGTCCTTCAAGCTCTTGAGGAACATGTCGTCCCCCATGACACCCAAGACCAAACCCCTCGGCTTGAGCACGCTCGCTGTCCGCTTTCGTATGAGGAAGGGTGGATTGTGGCCCGCCGACAGTAGCTGCACGCGGCGCGTCTCGGGCTCGAGGACCACGGCGCAGAGGGTGAGAAAGATGCCCGGCTCGCTGAGGGCTCCGAAGATGCGGTTGAGCCTGAGCAGGATCTGCGTGTGGTCGCTCTCGGAACAGGCGAGGGCGTGCAGGACGCCCTTGGTGAGGGTCATGTAGAACGCGGCCTTGACTCCTTTGCCGGAAACGTCCCCGAGCAGGAGGAGCCACTTCCGGCCCGGGAGGGGCAGGAAGTCGAAGTAGTCACCGCCCACCTCCATGGCGGGGACGCACCGCGTCGCCAAAGAGAAGCCTTCTATGATGGGGCTGGCCTTGGGGAGGAAACGCTCCTGCACGCCCTTTGCGATCTCGAGCTCCCTGGCGAAACGCTCGCGCTCCCACAATCGCAGGAGATAGGCCGGCTCGTAGCTCTCTTCCTGAGCAAGGGGGCGCCCCTTCAGGGCCACGAAGCAAGTGAGGGCCAGTACCGCCAGGAGGATTCCCAGGCTGAGCCACCCTTGCGCGAAGAAGGGGGAGTGCGCCCCCCTGAGCAGGAGGGCCACATTGATGAAGGCCAGGGGCATGTAGAGAAAAATCAGCGAGGCCAGGAGGCCGCTCTTCTCCATGACCGCGAAGAGCATCCAGCCCACGATGAGCGAGATGATGAACGCCACGCCCACGGGGCCGATCATGGCCTCCTCCAGAAGCCAGCCCACTCCGAGAGCGTAGAGAAGACCGAAAAGAGCGCCCGCCACGGGGACGGAGAACCTGAGCCTCAGGATGGGATACACCACGCCCAAAAAGACCGCCCCCAGGACAACGGCCGCGAAGAGGGGCCCAAGGATGGCGTTGCCCACGAGGCCTCCGGGCACGCGCATGTTGGTCAGTATCAAGTTGAGGGGCAATACGGACAGTCCCAGGTTGCGGTTTCCGGAGGCAATCAGGAGCAGTAGGGCGGGAATGGCTAGAAGAAGCAGGCTCCATCCAGTGGCCCACATGAGGTGCCGCCCCATTTCCCGCACGTGGGCGCGGCCCCTGAAAAGCACGTCCACGAACCGGAGCTTGTCACCCATGGTCTGCCTCAGGAAGGACTCCGAGACCGACCACAGGACCGCGAAAAAAACCGCTGACAGGATGCTTAAAAGGGCCGTGCGCAAAAGCGTTTGCACAGCGCCCCCCGCGGGATTGCTGATGAAGCGCACGAACGTGAGGCCGCCCGCCACCAGGCCCACTTTCTGCGCGTGCTGGAAGTCCACCTCGTCCCTGCGGAGCATCTGGATGAAGAGGAAAAAGAAGACGAGGATGAGGAAGAGCCACGTGGCCCCGAAGAGCAGCAAGAAAATGAGGTCGCGCCAGGGGTGCGGCTCCTCTTCCTCGGCGAAGAGTATCTCCTGCTTGAAGCTCGTGATGTAGCCCGACTGGAGCTGGACGGTGTACCGGTACAGAAGGCCCGGAAGCCCCTTCACGGCCTGTTTCCATAGGAACTCGAACTTCTGCCGGCCCTCCTCTTCCCCCGCGTTCGTGGCGGTCAGTGTAAGGTCCCCGACATCCACGCCCACCAGCCTGAGGGTCTCTTCGGCTTTGACGCGGGCCTCGTCGGGCTTGAGTGCGAGGGGTTCCAGCTCCTTCCGGGGTGGGATTTCGAGGGAAAGGATCTGGCCGAGGCTCCCCACCTTGGCCACGAGGTCCGCGTCGTCGGATTTCTGAGAGCGCCACCTGGAAAGAGGCTTGGGGCGGTACACCCGGTAGTCCCACCTCATGACGGGAACTTCGCGCTTGGCCCAGTATGTGGCAGCCCTGAGCCCGAAGAGTTCCTGCATGCGCCTGAGGTTGGGCTTGCTCAGCTCCTGGTCGAGCCGGACATCGAGGGCGCCGGGGTTCTCCAAGAGGCGCTGGGCCGTGGCCACGACGCTCTTTCGCACGGCCCCCTCGTCGAACCGCTCGAGTCCCAGGGGAGCGTTCACCTCTGGGCTCACCCAGAAGAGGTAAAGGAAGGCGGAGGAAAGCGCCGCCATCGTCAAAAGGACGGCGCAGAGCGCGCGGTTCCTCATCGCGGACAGGATAGGCCACGCGGTGCTGTGATGCAAACCGGACCGTCTTTTGGTGCGGCTCCTAGATCGGAATTAGGGGCGAGTTCAGAGCGGGAAGGCGAGGGTCCTCATGGGTGCCAGACACTCCCGTCGACCGGGAGAAAAAGGGTTTCGAGGACGGCCTTGTCGGCCGGGGAAATGTCTATGAACTCAACCCCGACCTCAATGGTTGAATCCTCCTTGGGTGTCTCGTAAACCACCTTTCCGGTGGCCTTCACGACCCAGCTCTTGATGGATATCAAGATCTCCACCACGGAGCCAGATCCCATGCAGGAATCTTGGACGAACATGCATCCTCCCAGCCCCACGGTTTTCATGGTCGCGAAACCTTCGACCGGCGCCTCTCCTATCTTTCGGACGAGCACGGCGTTCTCGGCTGGAATCCTAGGAAATCTGCGCTTTTGAGGATAGTCATCGTCCATGGCTGTGACCTTTCTACCTATCAATGCCTAAATGTAAACCAAGCGGCCTTCGAGTTCAAGGGCGTCTCGAAAAGGTTCGTGTGACCGGCGCACGGCCCCCGTGTCGAAGACAGGCCCGGACGTGGCAGAATAGGCGGTGAGGTTCCATCGTAGTAGAGGTTTCAGAGGAGTCCGACATGGCCCCAGAGACCGACGAGAGCGCTGCGGAAGTCACCGCCAGCTACAACCCCGCCACGGGCGAGCGGATCGGGAGTACGTCCTTGAATACCCCGCAGGACGTGAGGGAGGCCGTGGCGCGAGCGCGTGAATCCCAGCGCGATTGGGCCGCCACATCCATCTCGGAGAGGGCTGACCACCTATTGAGGGTCAGGGCCTACATCGTGGAGAGAGCCCAAGATCTCGCCGCCACGATCTCGGCGGACAACGGCAAGACGCGCGTGGACGCGCTGGCCACGGAGATCATCCCCGCGGCCCTGGCCGTCACCTATTACGCCCGCAAGGCCCAGGACTTCCTGGAAGATCGGCGTCTGGGGATCGGGAGCCTGCTCTTCGCCAACAAGCGCAGCCGCGTCGTGCGGGTCCCTTGGGGAGTGGTGGGGATCATTTCGCCGTGGAACTACCCCTTCGGCATCCCTTTCTCCGAGGTTGTCATGGCGCTCATGGCCGGGAACGCCGTCATCCTCAAGGCCGCCACCGAGACGCAGCTCGTCGGAAAAGCCCTGGAAGCGTGCATCGGGGCCGCGGGTCTTCCCGGCGGTCTCTTCGCCTGCGTGAACCTGCCCGGAAAGCTGGCCGGCAAGGCCTTCCTGGATGCGGGTGTGAACAAGCTCTTCTTCACCGGCTCAGTGGCGGTGGGCCAGGAGCTCATGGCTGAAGCATCGCGGACGCTGACACCGCTCTCCCTGGAGCTGGGGGGGAACGACGCCATGCTGGTGTGCGAGGACGCCGACCTCGAAAGGGCCGCCGCCGGAGCCCTCTGGGCGGGCATGCAAAACGCCGGGCAGTCCTGCGGCGGAGTCGAGCGCATTTACGTCCACGAGACCGTGTCCGTCGAGTTCCTCCGGCTCCTCAAGGAAAAGGTCGAGACGCTGAGGGTAGGCCAGGACAAAGACTTCGAGGTCGACATGGGCGCCATGACGACCCGGCGCCAGCTCGAGACGGTCAGCAGGCACGTCCAGGACGCCCTCTCCAAGGGCGCCGTGCTCTACGTGACCTCCAAATCGCCCCAGGAATCCAAGGGGCTCTTCCTTCCCGCCATGGTGATCACGAACGTGGACCACGGCATGCTCCTCATGCGCGAGGAGACCTTCGGCCCGGTTGTGGGCGTAATGAAGGTCAAGGACATGGACGAGGCCGTGGCCCTGGCGAACGACTCGAACCTCGGTCTCACAGGTTCCGTCTGGTCCTGCGATTCTACCAGGGCCGACGCCCTGGCTCGCCGAATCCAGGCGGGGGTGGTCACGATCAACGACCACCTGATGAGCCACGGCCTCCCGGAGACTCCGTGGGGAGGCTTCAAGGAGTCGAGCCTGGGCCGGACCCACGGCGCCATCGGGTTCGACGAGATGACTCAGCCGCAGGTTGTCATCCACGACGTCCTGCCAAGAATGAAGCGGGACATCTGGTGGCACCCCCACGGCCGACGGGTTTACGAGGGGCTTCTGGGAATCCTGGACCTCTTGTACGCCCGGAACCTCGGCCGCCGCTTGACGGGCCTCTGGAAACTCCTCAGGCTCTCGCCGCGGATGTTCAGGGCCTGACAAGGATCCGTTTCCAAGGTCCTCAGCGCAGGGCTTTTTTGTACTTCTCTTCGACGGCGCGCCAGTTCACCACGTTCCACCATGCCTTGAGATAGTCGGGACGGCGGTTCTGGTAGAGCAGGTAGTAGGCGTGCTCCCAGACGTCTACGCCAAGGATGGGCGTCTTTCCCTCCATGAGAGGGCTGTCCTGGTTGGGGCGCGCGAGGACCTCCAGCGCCCCGTCGTTGACCACGAGCCAACCCCAGCCCGAGCCGAACTGGGCCGCGGCGGCGTTGGTGAGCTTCTCCCGGAAGGACTCGAAGCCGCCGAAGCTCTTATCGATGAGGCCCGCCAGATCGCCCGAGGGTCTGCCTCCGGCGCCGGGCCCCATGATCTCCCAGAACAGGGTGTGGTTCGCGTGGCCGCCGGCGTGATTGCGTACGGCCGTACGGATGGGCTCGGGCACCTTGTCGATGGCCCCTAGAAGCTCCTGTGTGCTTTTCCCCTGGAGGTCGGGGTGCCCATCGAGAGCCTTGTTCAGGTTGGTCACGTAGGCGGCGTGGTGCTTGTCGTGGTGGATCTCCATCGTTCGCGCGTCGATGAAAGGCTCGAGCGCATTGAAAGCGTAAGATAGTTTGGGAACTTCGTGCATGGCATGCCTCCTCGCGTTCTCATGGCCCTGAGGGGGGCAGACGCGAGCCGCGCCCCTCTGGGGGAATGGTTTAGAGCTTGATAGGAACAGCGGGCGCGAGGGGTTTATTGCGGCATGTTAGCGGAAAATCTCGGTGAAGAAGCTCCGCATGGCTTCCCAGGAACGCTCGTCGGCCTTGGCGTTGTAGGCTGCACCGCTACTTTTTCTTCACCGGGCGAGGAGATGCTTTCAGCGCGTCAGAGAGTTCGCGGGCCTCCTTCTGGACGGAGGCGTTGCCGCGCCGGCCCGTGTAGGCGGAATCCTCCACCACTTCCGTGAAGGCCCACAGGCGGCACTGGTTTTTCCATTCCTGCGCGTTTTCCTTGCCCCACGAACAGATGCGGCACTCCTTCTCCTGGCAGCCGAGGCTCTTTAGCGCGTCCGTCCGTTGGATCTCCACGAGGAGGTCCGCGAGGGCCACCAGGGACTCTGGCTTTCCGCTCTTGGCGTAGGCCGCAAGCGCTTTCCGCAGCGTGTTGAAAAGGGTTTCTGGAGTGCGCATAAAACACGCCTTTCTGGAGCGTAGCCCGATCAAAGATGCGCCGTAGTCCATGCCCCGGCCCGCATGCCAACCCCACTCTACGAAGAGGGCCCGGCGAAATCAAGGCCTTCAGGGAGCACTCGCGGGGGGAGCACAATGGCGAAGCGGGTGACCGGTCGGTTCACGGCAGGTTCCAAAACCGCCTCTGGATGCCCTCGACGGCGGCTACGGCCCGAAGACCTTCAGAGGACGGAGAACCATGAACTCCGAGAAACTCGGCGCCCGCAAGGACGGCTGCGCAGGCGGCGGCGCTCCCCGCAAGCCCCTTGAGGTCGTAACCGCCTTCCAGGACGAGGACGAGATGGCCCTGAGCGTGCCGGTCCGCAATGCCTTTTGCCAGGCCGCACATGAATGCAAAACCTTTTTCCGTGACGGCCATTCCACCGAGGGGGTCGTTGCGGTGAGGGTCAAAGCCGGCGGAGACGAGGACGAGTTGGGGCTCATATGCGTCGGCGACGGGGACAAGGATTCTCTCAAAGACCGCAGCGTAGTCCGCGTCCCCCATGCCCGCAGGCAGCGGCGCGTTTATTGTGAACCCTTGGCCCTCCTGCGTGCCCGTCTGGCTGGCGGCGCCCGTTCCAGGGTAGAAGGGATACTGGTGCGTACTGAAATAGAGCACATCCCGGCGCGCCTCGAAGGCGTGCTGGCTCCCGTTGCCGTGGTGCACGTCCCAGTCCACGATGAGAACGCGCTCCAGGCCGAGGGCCGACACGGCGTGCTCCACGGCGACGGCCACGTTGTTAAAAAGGCAAAAGCCCATAGCCCGGTCCTTCTCGGCGTGGTGGCCCGGCGGACGCACGAGTGCGAAGGCATTTGAGCCTTTCCCGGACACCACCGCCTCCACGGCATCGACTGCGGCCCCAGCGGCCAGATACGCGGCCGCAAGGCTCCCACGAGACACGGCCGTATCGGCGTCCAGGCGCGTCTGCTGGCCTCGCAAGGATTCGAGGTGCTCGATGTACCGTCGCGCGTGGATTCTCTCGACGCACTCCCGCGGTGCGAGCTTCGGCTCGGCCCACGAGACACTGGAGAGTCTCTCTTGCTGGAGCCTCTCCACGACTGCCCTCAAGCGCTCGGGCTTTTCGGGATGAAAAGGCCCCGGGTCGTGCTCCAACATGGCTTCATGGTAGAAAAATAGAGTTTCGCTCATCGCTCTTATTGTAAGTCTTTCAGGCACGCAAGGCAGCCGCTCGCTTGCGTTGGCCACCAAAGCCCTTTACACGGGGCGCGCCTTCGGCTAGGTTAAGGCATGGGATTTTAAAGACGCATCCCGAGGAGGGCTCATGAAACGCACCTACACCTGCCCACGTTGCGGCGCTGTCCTCAATCCCAGCGTGAAAATCATCCTCCGGGCCCGTTTGAAGGGGCAGAAGGGACTCTTCCTCTTCAGCCCTAAACCCGGCAACTACGACGTTTTCACGCCCGACGGATTTACCCTGAAGAAGGGCGATGAAGTGGAGTTCTCGTGCCCCGTGTGCGGTGAGGACTTCACCTCCACCAAGGGCAAGGCCTGGGCCGAGATCCGATGCCAGGTCTCGCCCGCCTCTGTGGGCACCGTGGTTTTCTCTAAAGTGTACGGGCGACACGCGACCTTCTTCATCACTGAGGAGGAAGTGCGCTGGTACGGTGAGGACGCCAAGGAAACGCTCAACTTCTGGGGAGCCGGCCCAGGCACGAGTTAGAGAGGGGGCGACTTCATCCAGGAATCGCCCGGGGCCTCTCGGGCATTGTTCTCCTTTAACTTTCGAATGGACGGTACGGGCTCGCCACATGGCCGTTCGGCCACAGCCCGCGCTTAGGCTTTGGAACCGCCTCCGCCTTGGCCGAAAGCCACAAGACGCTCGAGAAGAAGGAGGTCTCCGGGGGGGATCTCCTCGAACTCCACGCCGATCTCGAAACTCCCGTCGTCCCTGGGCCGCTCATAGACCACGCGCACCTTGGCCTCCGCGAGGTCCTGGTCCACGAGGATCGAGAGAAACAGTGTGGAGCCCACGCCCTGCGCCTCCTTGTGGACGAAACAGCAGCCGCCGAGTCCCATGACTTTTGTGGTGGAGAGCACTCCGCGGACCGGACCTCCCAGCTTTCTCAAAAGGATTGAGGTCTCCGCGGGGATCCTGGGGAACCGCCGTTTTGGGGTGGTCTTGGCCGTCCGTTTCTTGGGCATCTGGAGGCGCTCCTTTTCGCTGGTCCCGCGCATATGACTTAGCGCGCGACCTTCCATACGCTGTCCAGGATCGTGCCGTCCACCCACTTGACGACGGCCACCACGTCCTTCCCGCGCTTGGGAGGCTTGGGCTTGCCGCCGCACAACTGGTAGACCTCCCGCTGGATGTCCCGGATGTCCCGGACGGGAAGCCCCTTCCCTTTCACGGCATCGAGGAGGTCCTTTCGGCGCGGATTGATGGCGATGCCCCGCTCCGTTGCGATGACGTCAATGAGTTCTCCGGGCCCCGTGAGGGTTGTGACCTCGTCCACGATGACGGGGATCCGGTCCCTCACGGCCGGGACGGCGAGGATTGTGCAGCCCGAGAAGAGACAGTTCTGCCAGCCACCGATGCCGTGGAGCAGCCGGCCGTCGGAGTGCGTCACCACATTCGCGTTGAAGTGGACGTCCACTTCCGTCGCGCCCAGGACCACGGCGTCCACGAAGGTCCCGAAGAAGCCCTTCCCGTGGTAGTTGTAGCTCGTGAAGGGGCTCGTGGCCACGTGCCTGGGGTTGTCCCGCATGCTGGCCACGCCGTCCAGGTCGAATGTTTGGCCGTCCAGAATGTAGTCGCAGAGGCCCTCGTCGAGCATCTGGACGAGGACTTTGGTAGAGCCGCCCCGGACGAAGCGGGCCTTCACCCCCGCTTTCTTCATCATCTCCTTCAGGTAGACCACGAAGGCGAGGGCCGTGCCGCCCGCGCCGGCCTGGAAGGAAAAGCCGTCGCGCATGATACCCGCATCGCGGATGAAACGGGCCACCAGCTCGGCGAGAAGCAGCCGGTCCGGGCTCTTGGTCACCTCCGTAGTGCCCGAGACGATCTTCGCAGGGTCTCCAATTTTCTCGACTTCCACGACACAATCTACGTTGTTGCCCTGGATCTGCCACGGGATGGCGGGGAAGGGGACGAGGTGGTCCGTGACAACGATGACCCTGTCGGCGTAGAGGGAGTCGGCGAGGGCGAAGTTGAGGGAGCCGCAGGCGGCCGGGCCGTTCACGCCGTTGGCATTCCCGAATGCGTCTGCGCACGGGGCGGCGATGACGGCGATGTCGATGTGGACCTCGCCGTCCTGGATGGCCTGCCAGCGTCCTCCGTGGGAGCGCAGGACGCCCAGCCCGCGCATCTTGCCGTCCGTGCAGTAGTCCCCGAGGGGGCCGTTCATGGAGCCCTCGATGCGCTCGACGATGCCTTTCTCCATGTGCTGAATTACAGGAGCGTGGCACGGGAAGGAGGCGGAGGGGAACCACATGAGGTCCTTCTTTTTCAGGCGCGCGCAGGCGTCGATGAGCTCGTTCCCCACGAGGTCGCCGTTCCGGAAGTGGTGGTGCGTGGAGACGGTCATCCCGTCAGAAAGCCCGCACGCCTCAAGGGCTTCATCGAGGCTCCCGACGCGCTTGTCCCCGTTCTCGGGATAGTCTTTCGCCGAGAAAATGGGTGGGGCGGCCCGCCGTCCCTCCGGATCGTGCTCCCCGATCCCCTTGTAGGGGACCTGCTTGCGGCTGTTGACTGCCGCGGGCACCAGCCGTCCGAGCGCGTTTTTCTTCAATTCGATCTTCTTCGTCAGCGCCATGGAAAATCCCCTCACGATTCCTTCCGCCAGCCGCTGGCTAGCAGGCCCAGCGCTTCGGCCATTTTCACGGTGCGCAAGGCGCGCTTGACAACGGGCGGGTCGATCATCTTGCTGCCCAGGGCCACGACGCCCAGGCCTTGCTTCTCCGCCGATTCGAAGGCCAGGACGATCCGTTTGGCTTTCTCGATTTCCTCGGGCGAGGGCGCAAAGGCCTCGTGCACGACGGGCACCTGTCGCGGGTGGATGCAGCCTTTCCCCTCGAACCCGAGGCCCTTGGCTTCCTGCACCGACTTCCTGAGCCCCTCCATGTCGGAGACGTCCGAGAAGACGGTGTCGATGGGTGTGACACCGGCGGCCCGTGCGGCGTTCACGACCACTTGGCGCGCCCAGAGGGACTCGTGCCCCTCCAGCGTCCTCTGCGCTCCGATGTCGGCCGTGTAGTCCTCCAGGCCGATGGTGAGGGCCACGACGTTCCGGCTCGCCGTGGCGATGTCTAGGGCCGCGAAGCAGCCGCGGGCGCTCTCGATGATGGGCATGAGAAAACAGGGCTGCTTGAGCCCGGCGGTCTTTCGGGTCCTTTCGGCCTCCGCGTGGACGGTCTTTATCTGGTCGCCCTTTTCCGCCTTAGGGATAAGGATGAGGTGGACGTTCTGGGGCACCACGGCGGCCACGTCCTCGAGTCCCCGCTCGCCCTGATTGATGCGGACCATCCGCTCGCTTCTTCCGAAGTCGACGGCGCGCAGCGCGTTTCGGACGAGGATGCGGGCGGCGTCCTTCTCGGCGGGCGCCACGGAATCTTCCAGGTCCAGGATGACGCCGTCGGGCTCGTGGAGCGCGGCGTTCAGGAAGAACTTGGGCTCGTTGCCGGGCAGGTAAAGGCGGGAGCGGCGAAAGCGCTCGCGCGCCGTGACGGCCTTGAAACCGGGCCCGGGTTCGGGCAGGAAAAACTTGCCTGCGCCCAGCCCCGCCCGTTTCACCGCGGCTTCGATGCGGGCCGCCAGGACGAACTCAAGAGCGCCGTAGTCTTCGATCGTCACCGCCGCGTTCTTGACGCCGAGCCCCGCGAGGACCTTGAGGCAGTAGGCCCGGACGGCGTCCCCGTACATGGCCTCAACCTTGGTCTTTACGTCGAGCTTCAAGCCGCCGCGCGGCGCGGGCTCGAAGCGAACCCAGCAATCGCTCCGGACGCTCTCGCCCCGCCTTCCCGCTTCACCGATCTTAGCCATCGAAACCCCCGGACGAATCATTTTCTTGTTTCTTTCAGCTTCTTGCGGGCGTAGGGGAGCAATCCTCCGGCGTCGCGGATGGCGAGCATCTCGTGGGGGAGGGCGGGGAAGGCGTAGCTCTTCCCGGCCACCGCGATCCGCCCGCTGGCCAGATCGAGGGAGACGGCATCGCCCTCCCTGTAGGCGTCCACGGCCTCCGGGCACTCGACGAGGAGAAGGCCTTGGTTGATGGCGGCCCGGAAGAAGATGCGCGCGAAGCTCTTGGCCACCACCGCGGCTATCCCGGCGGCTTTCAGTCCCAGGGCCGGCTGTTCCCGGGAAGAACCGCACCCGAAATTTGTGCCCGCCAGGATCACGTCCCCGGGCTGGACCTTCCCGGCGAATTCCGGGTCCAGGTCCTCCAGCAAATGCGGCAGGATCTCCTCGGCCTTGCTGCACGTGTATGTGTACCGCCCCGGGAAGAGCAGATCCGTATTGATGTCATCACCGTACTTGAAAACTCTCATCGCAGGCTCCACTTCGTTCAACGTGAGTGGGAGAGTGGGGGAAGGGGGAGTGGGAGCGAGTGATCTCTTTCGCCCTCTCGCCCTCTCACCCCCTCACCCCCTCACCCCCTCACCCCCTCACCCCCTCCATCACTTCCCTCGGGTCGGTGAGGACGCCGGTGAGGGCGCTTGCGGCGACCGTGAGGGGGCTGCCCAGGAACACCTCCGCGTCCTTGCTCCCCATGCGCCCCTTGAAGTTCCTGTTCGAGGAACTGATGCAGCGCTCGCCCGGCGCGAGAAGGCCCTGGTGCGCGCCCAGGCAGGGCCCGCATCCGGGCGGCGCTACCATGGCGCCGGCCTCCACGAGGGCCTGCAGCGTCCCGTCCGCCATGGCCGCCTGCAAGATGCTCCGGCTCGCCGGGAGCACGAGGAGCCGCACGCCGGTGGCGACCTTTCTTCCTTTCAGGATCGAGGCCGCCGCCCGGAGGTCGCTGAGGCGTCCGTTGGTGCACGTTCCCAAGAGGGCCTGATTGACGGGAAGGCCCTTCACCTCCGAGACGGGTGCCACGTTGTCTACGGTATGCGGTCTTGCGACCACGGGCTCCAGCTTCGAGAGGTCGAAAGAGAGCCCGCAGCCGTAGGTGGCGTCCGGGTCGGCCCAGACGAACTCGTAGGACGCCCCTCGTGCGTGCTCTTCGAGGTAGGCTCTCGTGGCCGAATCACCGGGGAAAACGGCGATCTTGGCGCCCATCTCGATACCCATGTTGGCCACCGTGAACCGGTCGTCCATGGAGAGCTTCTCCAGATCCCCGTGGAACTCCACGGCCTGGTAGTTCGCCCCGTCGGCGCCGATGTCCCCGATGATCTTCAGCACGAGGTCCTTCCCCATGACGCCTCGGGGGAACGGGCCGGAGAGCGTGACTTTGATGGTCTCGGGCACCTTGAGCCACGTCTCTCCGGTGAGCATGAGGACCGCGGCCTCCGTCCTGTCGATGCCCGTGGCGAAAGCGTTCAGCGCCCCGTACATGCACGTGTGGCTGTCGGAGCCCAGGAGGAGCATGCCGGGCAAGGCGAGCCCCTTCTCCACCATCAGCTGGTGGCAGACGCCTTCGCCCACGTCGAAGAAGTGCCGGACACCGTAGGCCTTGGCGAAAGCCCGGATCTGGGCGTGCCCGATGGCCGTCTTCTCGTCCACGGCAGGGACCACGTGGTCGATGGCGATCACCGGCAGCTCCCTGTTGACGAGGCCGTAGGTCTCCAGGTCCTTGGTCACCTTTCCGACGATGGCGCTGGTGTTGTCGTGGGTCAGGAGGTGCTCGGGCCTCACCGTCACGATCTGCCCGGGAACCACCTCCGGGAGCCCGGCCTTCTTCGCGAGCACTTTCTCAGCGAACGTCTTGCCCATTCAGAACTCCCAAAAACATCTCATCCCAGTAACCCGCCGCGCTGGTAGGTCTGGATCTGAACCTCGGGCCACGGCTGGGCGGGGATCACACTCCCGTCGCGGTGCCTGGTGATCTGGCCCTTCACAAGGTCCAGGGCTATTTCCTCGCCGTCCTGCATGCCGCGGTCGACCAGGTCGCTGATCACGATGGGGAGCGCGGCGTTAATGGCGTTGCGTTCGTAGATTGCGCCGAAGGACTTGGCCACGATGGCGGCGATTCCCAGCGCCTTGAAGCAGTCCACGGCCTGCTGGCGGCTCGATCCAGCGCCGAAGTTCTTCCCGGTGACCACGATGTCCCCGGGCTTGGCTTTCTTGGCGAAATCCTCCCAGCCCGCGAGGTTGCCAAACGCGTGGGGCCCCATTTCTTCCAGTTTGGTGATCGCGAGGTGCTTGTTGTGGAAGATCATGTCCGTGTCGATGTTGTCCTTGGCCACGACCCAGATCCGGCCCTGGACCACGAGGGGTTTCTCTTCGCGGGCCGCGGCTGCCCCGGCGTGCTCCACGTACGCCGGGATTTTTTGCGTGGAGGCGTCGGGGATATGGGAGGCGAGCTTGGCGTCCATGGCCCCGGGGTGCGTCAGGAAACCGGCCACGGCTGAGGCGGCGGCTACGGAGGGGGAGGCGAGGTAGACTTCGCCCTTGCCCTGCTTGCCCGCGAAGTTCCGGTTGCCCGTGGACACCGTCACTTCGCCGGGGCCGTTCTGTCCGACCTGGCCCGCGGCGCACCCGGCGCACCCGGCATTGGAAACGAGGGCGCCCGCCTCCTTGAAAATATCGAAAAGGCCCTCCTTCATGGCCCGGCGCCACACAGCGTCGGTGGAGGGGACAATCTTCAAGACGACGCCGGGGGCCACCGTGCGGCCCTTCAGATACCTGGCGGCCTCCTGCAAGTCTTCAAAACGTCCGTTGGTGCAAGAGCCGATGAAGACGCTGTCTACCTTCCGGCCCTGGACATCGCTCAGGGGCACGACGTCTTCGGGGTGGCCGGGGCGTGAGACGAAAGGTCCGACGCCAGACAAGTCGAGCGTCTCGACTCGGGCGTAGCATGCTCCCGCGTCGGCAGAAGCGGGCTTCCAGTCGTTGCGTCCCGTAGCCTTTCGGGAGTGCTCCGCGACCGCCTTGCTTGGCGCGAAGAGAAGGATGATAGCGCCCATCTCCGTCGCGAGTGAGGCGATGGTGATACGTCCCGCAAGGTCGAGGCTCTCGGCATAGGGCCCGGAAATCTCCGCCGCGAATCCCAGGAGGCCGTTGGCTCCGAAGTGTTTGAGCAGGCCGAGGCCCACGTCTTTAGGGCCGGCGCCGGGCCGTGGCTCCCCCTTCAGCTCCACTTTCACGCTCTCCGGGACCTTGAACCAGACTTTTCCAAAGGAGAACGCCGCGGCGATGTCCTGGTCCCCCATGCCCTGCCCGAAGGCGCCGATGGCGCCCAGGATGTTGGCGTGTGAGTCGGTGGACACGAAGGTGGAACCGGGCCAAGCGAGGCCGTCGTCGATGGCTAGGTGCGTCCCGATCCCCGCGTTAATGTCGTAGACGCGGATGCCCCACTCCTGGGCGAAGACGCGGCAGGCTTGCTGGTTGGCGGCATACTTCTGGTCCGAGCCCGTGGGGTTGCAGTCAAACGTAAAGAAGGTCCTATGGGGATCATGCACGGGAAGATGATGCTCCCTGAGGTTCTGGACCACATTGGCCCCGCCGAAATCTCGTGCCACGCGGGCGTCCATCTCCACGTCCACGATCTCGCCCGGGCGCGCCTCGGCCCTCCCCGAATGGGCAGCCAGGATCTTCTCGATCATCGTCATTGGCATCGGCGAAACTCCAAAAGACTATTCACCACAAAGGCACAAAGAACACCAAGAAAGGCAAAAGGAGGCAACTTTTTTTGGTATCGCTATCTAGTCCTTTGTGACCTTTGTGTCTTTGTGGTGCAAACATCTACTGGATCAGAAGCCCCTTCTGGAGCATGACGAGGGGGTCGAAGGTGGCGAAGTCGGCCTGGTGGATGAGGATGGTTTCCAGGGTCTTGGGCGAGCCCTCGCCCTCCTTCGCGTGGCATCCGATGCAGTTGAGGACCTCCTCGGGAAGGCCCGCTTCGGCAGCGAGCGCCATCCCCGAGAGCGGGTGCCTCAGGCACATCCCGCTCCGGCTCTTGCGGTAGCCGCCCTTGCCGTCGGGTTCGATCTCTAGGATCTTTCCGACGTCGTGGAGGAGCGCGCCAGCGATGAGGCGGTCCATATCCACTGGGATCGGGACTTTGCTGTAGTGGGCGCTCTGGGCCTGTGCGAGGCCCACCGCCCCAGCCGTCACGGCGAGCGTGTGCTCGATGAAGTTGATTCCCTTGCAGTCAGTGAGGAGCGTGAAAGGCATTTTCCTGAGCTGGGCCAGGTTCTTGAAGGCGCTCCGCTTGATGGCCGTCTCCCACGTGCCGAGGACCCTCTCCCTCAGGTCTTGGTCCCTGATGCGCCCGAGCCAAGGCGCCAGGAGTTCAGCTATCTCGCTTCTCTTCATGATCTAACCTCCGACTCTCGCGGCCGAGAGCGGTCATTGTGTCACAGCCCGGCTGGCCGCCTCAAGAAAGGTCGTCTCCTGGCAAGGCTTTGGGGTAGAGCACTCAAATAGGCCACTATTTCGGCTTGCTCGGAGCCTCGGGCGTCCACGGGTTCTTCCAGTCCAGGGGCCCCTTCTCGAAGCGGTGGGCGAGCCGTCCCAGGACCACACCCCAAGCCCTCTCGAAATAAGCGAAGACCTGGTCCCACTCCCCGCCCTCGAACCAGCCCAGGTGGGTCAGCGTCACCCTGGTTTTTCCGGCTCCGGCCGGCTCCAGTTCCACGACGACGAAGGTGTGCTCCCCGCCGCTTCGGACTGCAGGGAAAGCGGGCGGGGCGTTCCAAGTGAATGAGAGCATCTTCCCGGGGACGAATGAGAGGACTGTGCAGCCCTCGCTGCCCTGAGAATCGGCGGGCCTTTCGGGGGCGAAGAGCATCTCGAAGGCCCCCCCGAGCTTGAGCTCCAGGCGGGCTTCAGGGGCGAAGAAGGTGGTGACGCCCTCAACGGTGGTGAACGCCTTCCACACCTCCGGGACCGGAGCGGGAACCAAGACGCTCTTCTCGATCTTCTTCATGGGCTTCACCTGGGCGGCGGCTGGGTTGCTGAGAAGGAGGACTGCAAAGGTCGTGACCACAAGAGCAGCTTGTAGTCGCATGGCGGGCTCCGTCCTACTTGATGCCAAAGGGCGTCGGTTCGTGGCCTAGGCCGAGCACCTCGCCGCGCTCCAAGAGCGCCACGAGGCGCCCCCTGATGAGGTCCTCCCAGCCCGCCGAGTACTGGTCCCGGGCTTCGTCGTCAATTTCTCCGGCGGCCACGTGGGAGACTTTGAGCAGCGTCCCTTTCCCTTTCGGCTC
>Ga0209777_10002755_pt1 | contig 22645 bp, 19 predicted proteins | sample FrelakmetHBP12HB_FD_187147 | JGI IMG/M metagenome (GOLD analysis project Ga0209777, IMG submission 187147) | Freshwater lake sediment microbial communities from the University of Notre Dame, USA, for methane emissions studies -HBP12 HB (SPAdes)... | ecosystem: Environmental > Aquatic >...
TGTAAGTCTACTGCTGCTATATGTTCCATCGTTTTTCCTCCTGTAAAGTTTTGTGTGTGATGTGAACTTACATCTTTACAGGAATCTTTAACGAATGGTAACCTTTAGATGATTATCAAATCTACGGGAGGCAATCGAGTTGGTTCTTGAGGCCAATAAGCAACTCACGGAAGAAGATAACACCGGGAAGGATACTATCAAGGAGCAGATCGGTTCCCTCATGATATGAAACGCAGACATTAATAGCGTCTGCGTGAAATTTTCTGATAAAAGATTTAGATAGGGAGAAGCATGATGAAAGCATATGAATATATTGCCGAGGTTTTATCGGACGGACACTTGTCTATTCCTGAAAACATAAAGCAGCAAATCAAGCCTTCTGAAAAGGTTCGTGTTATGCTGCTGCTCGAAGACGACGATGCTGCATGGACCAGGCTTGTCACGTCAGAGTTTTTGCGGGGCTATTCCGACAAGGATGCCATATATGACAACCTATATAACTTCGGTGATGGCTGTTCTTGTGGGTTTCCCTCATACCGACCTGCAGGGTATTACAAAACGGCCGGCGCTTGTTTTGTACGACGGAGGTGATCAGGATGTTTTAGTGGCCCGCATAACAACCCAGGAATATACAACCAATGCCGATTATAAAATCATAAACTGGCAATCAAGCGGCCTCCTTGCTGCTTCTTATGCGCGCCTCGGCAAACAAGCCACCATTGAAAAACAGTATGTGGTTCGTTTACTTGGCAAAATAAATGCCCTCGAAACTGAAACTATCAAAATGCTTCTGAGAAAGATGTTCGGCCTATAGAAGCATTTATCGCTCGTTACTCATCGTTCAGTACTCAGCACTTCCCCAACCCCGAGCCCCTAATCCCGAAACCCGAACAAAAGACGTGGCATTGCACTCACTGGCCCGTGTATGGTCGAAGTGCCGTTCAGGTCAATGTCTTCCAGTTTGTAGTAGTAGGTTTTTCTGTTCTTTACATTACTGTCTGCGAACTCATACGCTGCGCCCTGAGTTGAGGAGCCCTTGGCAGGTATCAAAGCAGTATTAATCTTGGTGTATGCCCCGTTTTCAGAGTCTGCACGGTAGATGTTAAAGCCGGCATTATCAAACTCTGAGGCGGTTGACCATTGAATCATTACTTTTTTGTTCAGTGGTACTGAGACGAGGGATGACAATTCAATTACTGTTGGGATGCAGGGGTCTGAATGCGCATCGACTAAATAAAAGTCGCCATAATGCTCGCCGACCCACAGATTTCCATCATACCAGGTCATTTTCCCGCTGGCCGGTAACTGAAAAGACGCCATGATAGCATTATCACAATTTCCATCAGCAAGCCCCTGCTGCACATCTATTTTATAAAAGCTGCCGTCGGTATGAGAGTACCATAGATTAATACCATCTGAAGCCAAGCCATCGGAACAGGGGCCTACAATCGGTGTGGTAAAGGAACCCAGAATAGAGCCATCAGAAGGGTCTACTTTATAAATCATATAGGTGCTGCCATACTGATCGCATCTGACCACCCAGAGATTCTGCCCATCATAGGTAATATCATGCGGCCACCACATGCTATTATATGACCCGCCTATATCAAAAGTCCTGCTTGCAGTGCACATAGCTGGATCTACCACAAAAATCCTGTTGCTCGGGTAACCGCTGGCAAACAACTTGTTTGCTTCGTTATCATAGGTCAAGGGATATTTAGCTTCTACTGGGGAGAAATTACACTGACTGACAACTGCCCCATCTGCAGGATTAACAGTATAAATGACGCCAATGTTTTCAATGTTGATTTTCAGGTTTTGCCCGTCGAAAGCAACGCCCACTGGGTCACCGACAGCAGGCGATGGAATGGTGTGGTAAATATCTCCCAGACAGTGTTTTTTGACCACGATATCATCAAAATAAATTGTTGCATTATTATAGCCCGGGCATTGAAGACCTATGTTATTTACCTGTGACAGGTCAGCTGAAATTGTCAAGCCAGACCTCATGAGTTTTCCGTTAACATAAAAATCCAGTTTTTTGTTTACAACATCAATAACCATCTTTATCCGGTACCAGGTATTCCAATTGGCAGGGCCGATTTCCGTCCCCGGCGTCCCATGCGGACCTGTTGCCGCAACAATTTTATTCCACTGAATGCCGCATCCCAATTGTATAGGCTCCTCGGAACGAAGACCAAAGTTGTGATTATGGTTTACCTGCCCGTTGTCTAACAGATAGAATGAAAATTCTATTGACAGGGACTGAATACCTGCCAATGAAAATGGCTTAATGACGTAATCAGTTCTTCCCCAGTTATCGCCACAGACAACTTTGTAGCTCTTGGAGCCGGTATAGGCTACATCACTTGATACTCCTCCAAAACTTCCTGAATAGAGATTTTGCCAACCTGCAGGATAAGCCCCGTTACTATAGCTTTCAAAATTATCCTGGTATAAAGTTGTTGCGGCATTGGCATCAATTATCAGCAAAGACGAAAAAACAAACAGTGCAGCAGTTAAAACCAGCAACAGTTTCTTCATAAGATCCCCCTTTACAGTTCTGCAATCAGGTTTTAGATTTTTTAAAATTATAAACCGCCATCAAATATTATCTAATCTGAATCAGGCTGTTGATTTGATTGAGCATATTGATTTTAACCCTACCTAAAATGTATCCCGAGATGGAGATCGTTGATTGTAGGGCAAATATGAAAGCCAATTTTTTAAAATTTATAAAAAAAATTTCAAATCAACAGCCTGAATGTGATTTACATATTCCTGTCAACGAAATCATGCCCTCCTTTCGTTATAGATTTGCGTCAAGTTAACCTAAACGCATATACATTCTATTATGCATGTTATGCATGCAACAAATAGCTTTTAAATAAGGGCAGAGCCGATGCCCACTCTGCCTTATAGAAATCAAATATACACTGCCTATTTCCCTATCCCATAAATCAGCCTCGGCGTTGCACTCACAGGGCCATGCATTGTTGTCTTATCATTAAGGTCAATGTCTTCCAGCTTGTAGAAATAGATTTTTCTATTCTGCACAGTAGTATCTGTAAACGCGTAGGATGCGCCCTGAGTTGATGAGCCTTTGGCGGGGATAAGCACAGTGTTGATTTTTGTGTAGTTACCATTCTCTGTTTCTGAGCGGTAGAGGTTGAAGCCAGCATTATCAATTTCTGATTCGGTAGTCCATTTAAGAGTAACTTTGTTGGCAAACGGGAAAGAATTAAAAGAAGATAGTGTGATTGCAGTAGGTGGAACTTCTGTTATTCCGGGTCCACCTGCATCAACAATAATGCCATTCTCGGCAAGATCATCATCCCCTCGCTTCCCATCGACAAAATGGAGGGTTATAATATTTCCTTTTATCTCCGCCCCTGTTTGACCATCATAGAGAAATTCATACCAGTGCGGGGCAAGATTATCTGGGGTTGCACCGTACTTGTAATAGGTGTTGACCACAGCTATCCCGTGCAGGTACAGCTTCACCGTCACGTTACCTCCCTGCACATCTGCAACAGAGAAGTTATAGAACCCGTAGGGAAAGTTGATTCCCTCTGGAATTGCTCCCGCAGATGGATTACTTGTGGCACACACCCCCTGCAACACTGTCCCATACGGGGAGGCTATCGTTACATAGGCCGACCCGTCATAGGTGTGCAGCGAGGTAACGTTAGCCTGGTCTTTGTCCGCTATGTTGTCACCGTTGCCGTCATAATTCGGATCCCCCCCGCTGGGTCCCTGTTCCTCAATATTCGGAAAACCATCATTATCATTATCAGGAAATACATTGTTTAATGTTTCTAAAAGAGAAAGATATGCTTTTTTAGGCTCATAGTTTTTATCTAAAATCAGCGGATAGCTATAATTAGGAGAATAGTAAGAGGCTGTATCTACCCAAGTATATTTATCTGTAAATCCCCAAAGACCGAAATATTCACAATTTCCTGCGGCTAAACATTCCTGGAGAATTTCTTTATACATGCTTGCTTGAATATCAAGCTGCTCTTCAAGACTCTCTTTTGTTGTTATGTTATCCTTAGGAATAGCAATGTCTAGTTCTGTTATATGAACTTTAAGCCCCAGTTCTTTAATTCTAAGCATGTCGGGATAGAATAATAGAGGTACCCCCTGATCTGTTCTCAAATGCATCTGCATGCCCACACCGTCAATGGGGACATCATTATCTTTCAAATATTTTAGAAGATTATATATTTCATCAGATTTTGAAGATAGATATGACTCTCCTCCATAATCATTGTAAAAGAGTTTAGTTTGAAAATCTCCCTGGTTATCAAGTACGTAGCGGGTCCACGTAAAAGCTTTGCTAATGTATTCATACTCATCTCCACCTGTCTTATTCAATTTATACCAGATCGAGCTCTGCGATTCATCTCCCTCATTATCTCTCCTCACGTGGCATAACAAATCATAATCACAATATATTGCTTCATTAACAACATCCCAATAATCAATTTTACCCTTGAAATGCTCCACAACAGTCCCAATATGAGCATAGAATGCCATTTCTAAATCTTTTGAATTTAAGGTTTTTATCCAATCAGGCAATTGACTATGCCAAATTAATGTATGACCACGCACTGACATATTATTCTTTTTAGCAAAGTAAACAAGATCATCAGCTGGCTTAAAATTGTAATCCTTAGTAATATCGCCTGTATTATAAGGATGAATGGATTCAAATTTCATCTCATTCGCAGGTGTGAGCGCATCAAACTCTCTTGATATTATTCGCCTATACGTCAAGTCATCTGTAAAAGGAGGAGCAACACAATTGTCCTTTGCGTAACAAAATTGATAATCTATTGCCGACCCGATCCGAAATTTAGAAAGATTTTTCCTTAAGGAACCACCATCATTATCATCACAAACAAATCCAATGCCATCACCATCTATATCTATTTGTTTGGGATTTGGAACATCCTTGCAATTATCATCACACCCTACTGTATTTCCTCCTGTGCATGGATGGTCACCGACCACACCACTATAATCTCCATCATCAAAGATGCCATCACCATCTGAATCACCAATATAAAGTGACTGGATTTCTGATGACGAAAGTGCACGATTATAAATGCGAACATCGTCAAGTGAACCGTAATAAGGATAACTTCCGTCATATCTGATACCAATATAAAGAGGAAGAGTGCTATCAAGGATAAGGAGATTGTTCATCGTATTGTACTGGGTCGTTTTACGCTTGACCCCATCAATAAACAGATAAGGTGAATTGGTATCTGAAGAACTAAATGAAACGGCAACATGATGCCATTGTGTATTACTGATTTGAGTAACATAATCCACATTTGCATCACCCGACTTGTTTTGATTCCAACAATAAAATTGCAATGCTCCCGTAACATTATTATAAGAAATATTCCAGTTTGCTCCTCCACCTGTCTGTTGTTTATATAATAAATCCTTACGACCTGAAGAACTTGTTAAGGTTGTGGCTGGTTTAAGCCAGAATGAAACAGACATCGCAGAAATTCCATCAAGTTGATACACATCTTCGACCCGAATGTAATCATTAGACCCATCAAAATAATATGCGCTGTTGGCATTTCCAAGCCGGTCAGTTGTTGGTATTACTCCTGCTAATGTTCCATTATTACCTTTGCCGCTTGCATCAGTAGCATCACCATTAAAAGGATAATAGGCAACCAATCCATCATTGATGCCGGCAAAAGCGTTTGCACATAAAAGAAAACAACTGACTACTACTAAAAAATAAATCGCCCCTCTTGGTTTCATTTCAGCCTCCTTTAAATTTTTCACTTGTTAGGCTTTTTTGAAAAACAAAAAGGGTGTACCTTAAATTATCAAGGCACACCCTTTAAATCTTTTCAGATTCTTTTCTGTTGTAAGAATTTAAATCTGTCTGTCTGTCTTAACTAACTGACTTTTCGTTCCCCTATCGAAAGCCATTGTTCCCTCCAAATCTTTTTACATATTATTCCTTAAAATTATTTTTATAATGCTATTAAAATTTTGATTTACATCAAAATACATTGAATCGCATTTAATTGTCAAGTAAAAATATTATTTGCTTAACAAATTTATCGATATTATATGATAAATCGTAGCATTTGTTCGGGTTAGGACGCAGATTGCGCAGATACACTCAGATAGAAAACTGAATCTATGAAAGTGCAGCTTGCTGCTTACTTCATGTTATACAGAAACCTGGCGTGCCTTTTCTAATGGCTGAACATTTTGCCAGTCCCTTGAATCATTAGATGCATGCCACAAATCATAATTCCTCTGCAGATTCAACCATAGTTCCGGCGTCGTTTTAAAGGCTCGTGATAAGCGCAATGCCATGTCTGAGGTAATGGCTCCTCTTTCATTTACTATTTTTGATACGGTCTTTCGTGAAACCCCCAGAATATCTGCCAAATCCTTTATGGTTATAGACAACGGTTCAATATATTGACTTTTTATTATGCTGCCCGGATGAGTTGGTTCCCTTTTTCTTGTTCTCATAAGTTGCAGTGTCTTCTGAGTTTTTTGATGGCTGAAAGTATTATTGCCACTGCGGCTCAAAATCTGCCACTGAAAACACAGAAAGGCACAGAAGCAATATTTTCCTGAAAGTTCTGTGCCCTTCTGTGAAATTCTGTGGCTGTATTATAAATCTGCGCTATCAGCGAAAATCTGCGTCCCTGTTTAAACTACTCCTTATCCTTCAAGGTCCTAGCTAAAATCTCAGAGGGGAAAGCAAACAGGCGCGGCATCAGTTCCTGAACAATATCCGGCCGCTCTGCCATGACCTGCGGCATGATTCTTTGCATGGCAGCTCCAATCAGTTTCACCGCAGTGTACGGATTAAAAGTGGGTGGAAAGGGTTCTTTCATCAGCCCGAAGATGTAATCTATGATTTCCTGCCGCGGAAACATGTACGCCATGCCAAAAACCTGCAAATAACCCTGATAATCATACTGTTTGATATAGGTATTGAGCCACCAGTCGCAGTAGTCGGCAATGGCCCGGGGCGCAACACCAAGCTGGAATTCTTTCAGAGCGGCTGCCGCTGCAAGTCCTCCCTTCCATCCGGTGACCATCGCACCCAGGCATTCAAGCTCCTGACAGGACGCTGCGTCACCAAGCACCAGCACATTATTTTTAAATGGATTAATAATGGGTGAATAGATGCATTCCATGGCGGCAAATTCCCGCACTTTATCCACATTCTTAAAACTCGGAGCAAAGCGGGAATCACTCATGAGTTTGTCAACTGCAGCGTTCATATCCAGAGACTTTTCAAACGTGAGGAATAAGACATTCCATTCATCTCCTGCAGGCCGTGGCACACAGAATATATAAACGGGTTTCTCCTCAACAAAACCAACCCCTGTCAAAATAACATCATCTTTGGTCCACCGTGGATCAAACCCCTTTATAAAGAATGATTTCACATAAAGATTTGCTATATGTTTCCGGTCATGGTTAAAACCGAGCCGCTGCACTACCCGGGAATTCGTCCCGTCTGCTGCTATCACATAGGAACTGCGAAACTGTTTGCCGCCGGCTGTGGTGATAACCTCAGGCCCGGCCCACGTGATATCCTCAAATTCGGTATTGCTGAATATGTCAACCTGGTATGACTCTGTTTCCCGTAATAAATCGGCAATCAGTACTTCCTTGTCATACGAGAGCGCGATGGGAGCCTTTATCATCCCCGGCAGCGGCGGCGTATACCCTTCAGGGTATCCGAAGCGTATGCTGTTCAAGCCGGGAGAAACCATATGCCAGTCATACAGCTTTTTAATGGGGCCGCTATAGGGAAAGCTCAGCCCCACATTGGGGAAGCAAAATCGTCTGTCCCGCTCATTGTAGTGAAAAAGGTTGCCAAAAAAGTATTCATTGGGCGGCAGCAAAGACTGCCCGCAGGTCCTTCCAATGACAGCGACTTTTTCCTTTCGCTCTATTACGGCAACATCAAATCCGTTTTCTGCAACTGCCCGTGCAGCCAGCAGGCCGGCAGGGCCGGCGCCAACCACCACCACATCATACCGTTCTTTCATAGTTACTTCTCCTTGTAAGAAATTCACTGCGCTTATACCGGAACATGAATCACTGTCGAGTCCCCTGAATACAGGAGTCAGACATCAGAATTCAGAATAGAGATTGAGTTTGGAACTCAGGAACCATAACGGTAAAAACAAAAATTTCCTTCCCGGGAAATTCATCTGTTTTGTTTAATGATAAAGTTTCAAAACGCATCGATGGGCTTTTGTCATGCTTATTACTGAAAACTCCGTGCAGGTATCTTTAATTTTCTCCTGACTCCTGTCTTCTGCATTCAGTATTCTGGCTTGTGTCTTCTCTTCCATTGCATTCTCAAGACAACTATTGTATGCTCATTTCAATACGTTTTACAAGAAGTTTGTTATAAGGGGTTCAACGCGGCGGCCGGGGACTCAGGGGGTGCCGGCAAATTTTAATAGTGGAGGGGCTATGCACAGTACTCTTAGAACCTACCTTAAAGAAATCAAAAAAGATATTCTCCGTATAAAAAAACCGGTTGATCCCAAAACCCAGATTGGTGACTTATGCTCGCAGAGCGAAAAGCCTATCCTGTTTGAAAACATCAAGGGGTTCTCAGGTTGGAAAATCTGTGATCTCCTGGTGAAGGACAGGAACCGACAGGCCATTGCTTTAAAAACAACCCCTGAGAATGTAGTGCGAGATCTTGCAGCAAAAATTAATAAGGGACCGGGAAAAACTGCTGTTGTTGCAACAGGCCCGGTGAAGGAAAAGATACTTAATGGTAACCAGGCTCGCTTCAGCAAGATTCCGTTTTGTGTGCACAGCCCCGGCGATGGAGGCCCTTATATCGGCTCAGGCATGTGTACGGTACGAGACCCTGACACCGGCCTGCAGAATGTTGCTATTCATCGAATCCATATAAAGAGCCCTGAATATGCCGCGGTATCCCTTTTTTCCCCGCACAGCAAGGCTATATTACAAAAATATGCTGAAAGAAAAAAGCCCGCACCCATGGCGGTTGTCATCGGCCATCATCCCTGCTTCGAGATTGCCACAAACTATTTCGGCCCCCATGATACCTGGAACGAGTTTGAGCTTGCGGCCCGGCTACTGGATGAAGAGGTTGAGATGGTACGCTGTGAAAATTCTGAGATACTTGTGCCAGCGCATGCAGAGATCGTGCTTGAGTGCGAAATTAAACCAGGAGCAACAGAGATTGAGGGGCCGTTTGCAGAATTCCATAATTACTATGCATCAGAACCAGGGCCCAAGCCACGTCTCGATGTCAAAACCATAACCATGCGAAAGGATGCCATCTACCGGCATCTCAATGCAACACCGTATACTGATCACCAGCCATTGGCTGTGCTGCCAAGCGAGGCGCGGCTCTTTGATCAGCTTAAGCGCAGGGGATTTAATATCCATGATGTGTTTATCCCTCCCTGGGGCGGGCTTTTTATGGTCATTATCCAGATGACCGGCGCTATCGAAGAGCAGGTTCGGGAAGCGCTCCTCATGTCGCTGTTCAGCCCCGTGCTGCTATTCAGCAAAATTGCCATCGCAGTGGATGATGATATTGATATCTATGATGCACAGGACATTATGTATGCGCTGGGTACCAGGGTAAATCCGGAAAAAGACATTATTCACATAGACGGCACCCAAGGTATCCCGTATGACCTGTCGCTGCCTGCAATACCTGAAGTCCCGCCGCTCCGCAGAGCCGGAAAGCTTGCCATTGATGCCACCAAGCCGCCCCTGGCAAAGAAAAAACTGCGGGACAGGTTTGCGCGGGTAAGTACCAAAGGCTGGGGTAAGGTGTCGCTGAAGGATTTTATTTAAACAAACAAAAGGTTCGAGGATTCAGGGGTTCAAGTGGCAGGAGGTTTAAATTGTAGTCCCGGGGAAAACACGGGAATCCTTGAACCCTGTTATTTTATTTCAATGGGTTCCATGCCGTTCATCTTTCTCAGGCCATTAATTGCATCTACGATAGGCTGCGGGAAGTTTCTTAGTTCTTCTTCGGTAAAAACGGTTCGTCCCGGTGCACACACGCCGTTGGGATCCAGAACTTTCCTGAATTTTCTCAGCAGCAGATTAACATTCGGCCCCATTTCCGGGTAAAATGATGTGAGCGGCTCCAGCGAAGCACCGAAGCCGGTCACTCCCGGGCCAATCTTTTGTGCATGAGTCAAGCCAAGGCTGAACAGCATAAGCTGCTGTGCCTTTTGCAGAGCCTGTGGGTCCATACCGTTGGGATAGACATCAGCTTCAGTGAAGAAATTCCTGCCTCCAGGGTCGCTTGCATATAAAAATGGCGTATTTTCCACCCCGCCGCGGTCAGTAATGTATGTTTCCCCGATGGTGTTGATCGCAGCAGTCCAGATGTTCTGTGCATCTTTCCCAATATCTACAACGCCGCTGCAGAACCAGGTATCAAGATAAAAAAACCGTGACATCCGGTAGCCGCATACGTGCCGTATGCAGTCCAGATTCCATGGCCGCAGCGCTTCCAGAACATCCTTTTTATATTCAGATGAAAGAAAGGTCCCGTCAAAATTTTCAGCAATTTTTTTAAGAACTTTTTCTTCGTAGGCAAGCTGTTTCTCAGAGGTATAGGCACCGCTGATGACATACAGATTATAGGGCGGGAAAAATTGCTCTTTTACCCACTTAAGCGTCTGTTCCTGGGTTGCGGAGCAGTAATATACATTGTAGATGCCGGTGGCGTTAAGTCCGATGCCAATACCTGCATGGGCAACTTCACGAAGCGCCTTAATCTGGGAATCAATATCGGAGAATTCCATCCAGTGCAGGCGGTAGTTTTCCGGCGGGTCTGCGCTGTCGTAGCGGTCATCTGAATAGGTCCTGATGCACGGCCTCCCTGCCTTTGGCTCTGGCAGTGCTGCTTCCCCTGGCCATGGGTGCAGCTTGATGGTGATCTCAGCTATAACCCCTGCTGATCCTGCGCTGCCCCGGATCAGGCTGACAAGATCAGGCCCCGGTGCATGCTCCCAGAAATCATCCACGCCCTCCACTGCGTGAGAGCCGGTCTTGAGAATTTCGCCATCAGGCAGGACCATGGTGAGTCCCACAATATTTTTCCCCAGGGACCCATATTTTTTACTGGTCTGGAACAGCCCTGCAAGAGCAGCCTGAGAGGATATTTTGCACAGCGACGTGGCCAGCGGCGTCCCGCCGTTCCACAGACCTTTTTTCATCGCCTCTGCCTGGACCTGCCCGTAATCCGCGTATGGCTGCACCCGCATGGTCATGGATTCTTCATCAATCTCGATAACCTTGTTCATCCGGCTGTAGTGGATACAGAGAGTGGGCGCGGGAGTGGTGGGCATGCAGGCAACACCAAGCTGGCCATTGGTCATGGAGATAAAGGGAACACGGTATTTGTTTGCAGCACGCACAATCTCCTGTATCTCTCCCGTTGTAGCAGGCAGGACCACACAGGCAGGGATATTGGAGGCATCTTTTGCGTGTTTCTTGAGATACCCGGGGATATCAATGCCGAACCTACTGTAGGTCTCAACAATGGCGCGGTCTTCAGTAATATAATCTTTGCCGACAATGGCTTCCAACGCCTGATAAACTTCCCGTGGCAGCTTATTAGGTAAAACTTTTTTCTGTTGTTCCATGATTATTACCCACAGTAGCTGTCAGCTATCAGCGGCCAGCCAAGAGTGTGTTTATCTGAAAGCTTACGGTTGAATGCTTGAAAGCTTTCCTAAAAACATAATTTTCCCGGGTTTAAAATTCCCTGAGGATCCATTTCCTGTTTTAACTGCTTAAGTTTTGCTGCATATTGGGGTGCACGGGCATATACCATCTCAGCCCAGTCTCCATACGGCCGGTCAAACAGAGCGCCCTTGTCCATCAGGTCTTTACTGGCTGCAAGCCATAGATTTCTTGCACCCTTCTGAGCTGCAGCTCCATCAGGCTCGGCATGGAGATCAAATTCACAATGCACAGCCCTGCCTCTTTCCAGCACCACGCAGTAACCGCCGATATCCTGCAGTGGATATTTGTTTTGAGCGGCTATATCTGCTATCGTTGCTTCAAACTCGGGGAATTTATGTAAGGGAACTTTAAAGGACAGGTCATGGACAGAGCCTTTGTAGTTAAATTTCTTCAGCACTCCCCAGGGCCTGAGGCTCTCCCGGAGAAATATCTTCTCCATATCAGGAAATCCGGCTATTTTTGAATCAACCGGTGTGCCCATCTCACTGCACAGCTGTTTGAGAGCTTCCTCTTCATAGGCAATCCGCTCTTCCGGGAAATAGGGTGAGCCGGAAATTCCTATGATGATAGTCCAGGCCGGCAGAGACTTCTGTATTGCTGCAAACTGAGCCGACGTTTTTTTTACCGCAGGAAACTGCCGGGGGACTTCCCATTCATCATTGAGGATGGCAGCTAAATTAAAACGGTTCAGCACAAAGCACTCCCAGCCAATTTCCTTTCTCTGTATCCGCTTAATGGTTTCTGGAATTTTTTTACTGCTGTCAAACGGCATAAAGAAGAAGCGCCGGTGTGCTGAAAGGTGCTGAACACTCACAATCATCTTCACCAGTATACCCAGCGTCCCCTGTGCGCCTGTCCACAGCTTATAGAGCTTATTAAGACCCGGCCCATACATGCCTCCCGGCGTGCCGCCCAGATTCCAGCAACCGGTTCGCAGCAGTTCCCCTTCAGGCAGTATCAGCTCTGTATCATGCGTAAGGTAGTTTCCATATTCCAGATGAGCGGCAGCAAGCATCACGTCCCGCTCCACATAGCTGCTTAAAACCGAGCGCCGGGGAGGCACACCAAATGGCACCATGAGCCGAAAGCCTTTTTCTGTCAGTGCGTTCTGCAGCGCTTCATAGGTTACACCCGGCTCTATCATTACAAACCAGTCTTTTTCGTTTAATTCAAACGTGTCCATCCTGGTCATATCAAGAATAATGCCGCCCCTGGCAGGGACTGCAGCACCGCGCAGATTAAGCCCGGAGCTGTAAGGGACCAGGGGAGTCTTTGTCTGATTGGCAAGCTGCACAATTTCCTGGACTTCAGGTACCAGCTTTGGCCTGACAATGAGGTCCGGCACCCGGCCCTTTACAAAGCTTTGATCCTGTGCGTAGGCGGCAAGCACGGAGGGCTCATTAATAACAAACGCAGTGCCAACTATTGCTGCAAGCTGTTGCTTCAGGGACATAGACAGTAATCCAGATCAGTTGTATTGATACTATTTCGAATAACCCTGTTTTTTCAACTCCTCTGCTTCTTTTTTCAGCCCCAGCTCTTCGAGCTTTTTCTGAGAAGGTATTCCAGTCTTTACATCCCATCCTCTGGCCTGATAATAATCATCCAAGAGAACATCATTCTCAAATACCTGTCCCTTGCTGGGGCCATTGGGAACCGGCTCTTTAATAAATCGTTCAGGGGCATAGTCATCTTTTCTTCCAAAACCTTCGCGGGTATTAAACGCCCGTTCGATATTATAAATCCGTTCCCCTGCTGCAATCAGAGCATTTGCATCAGAGAATTCCTCTATCCCGGTAGCTGCACTCAGAAGCTTGGCAAAGATTTCCGTGCCCATCCAGCCAAAGGCTGCAGGAAATCCGCATACAATGAGAGAATCATAGAGCGCAGTTTTGTCTTGAACGGATTTCGTAAGAGCACCTTTGCCGTCTACTGCAAAGCGATCATACGGTTCAGGGATACCAAACAGCTCCTGGGTACAATAGCCGGTCATGTGGCTTGCACCAATGTTTGAGGTAGTAATATTTAAACCATGTGCCTTTGCCCCGCGCAGCTCATAAGCCGGTATTGCAAGCCCTTTAACCTGCATTGCATATTTTTCAGCGCCTTTACCGATCTGCTCAGCAGCACGCCTGGTCCCGAGGGCGAGAATGTTCCCAATGCCTTCCCGCTTCATAATTTTAATGAGCAGCCGGTATGCCTCCTGATGATTGCCCCAGGTGAGATCAATACCGTCGAGATCAGCCTTTGAAAGAATGCCTTTTTCATAGAGTTCCATGGCAAAAGCTATGGCACTTCCTGCGGAGATGGTATCAACACCATAGTCATCACACACCTTGTTTGCTGCCATGATGAAACCGAGATCGGTATTATAGATATCTGCGCCAAATGACCACATGGTCTCATATTCAGGACCAACTACTGGATTTCCTTTATAGGGTCCATCTTTTACCTGGAAAATACTGCCGCAGTGAATGAAGCAGCGAAAACACCCTTCATCTTTTATAAAGATTTGAGCAAGCTTATCCGGAGAAAGCCCGGAAAAATCATCAAGAGGCCCCATCTGGAAATTTTTAGCCGGGTGCATTCCCATTTCATGCATCAATGCGGTAACGCCCGGAGTGCCCAGATGGCTGAAGCCCTCATACATATGGGTCTTGGTAGCTTCGGCTACCACCTGCTTGGTTACTTCATTAAGTTTTTCCTTATCAGCAACTGCGATCTTCCCGGTACCGCGCACGGCAATAGCTTTGAGGTTCTTTGAACCCATGACCGTTCCCACACCACCCCGGCTTGCGCTTCTGCGCGCATTTAAGATTGACGCAAAGAGTGTTCCGTTCTCACCGGCAGGACCTATGCAGGCAATCTGCATCTTTTCATCACCCAGTTCTTTACGAATTATCTCCTGGACTTTTTCTGTATCAATTTCTTTGCCCCAGAGATGAGAAGCATCTTTGAATTCAACGTTGTTATCCCGGATGCAGAGCGTAGTTGGCTGTGCAGCTTTCCCCTCAATGACTACCACATCAAATCCTGTAGATTTTAATTCTTGCCCGAAATCAGCACCACCGGTTGACCTGATAATGGCGCCACTGAGCGGGGATTTGGTAACCACCATCCACCGGGAGCTTGCCTGGGAGATAGTACCTGCCAAAGGGCCGGTGAGGAAATAGAGTTTATTATTTTCACTAAGGGGGGCAACGCCTGCCGGTACCTCATCAAACAGCAGTTTTGCCCCCAGCCCCCGGCCGCCAATAAATAATGCTGCATCGCGCTCTGGTAACGGTTCAATAGACACACGCCTGCTTGACAGATTAATCCGAAGTACTTTTCCTGTATAACCCTTTGCAAAAGCCATTATTGCCTCATTAATTAAAAGACAAATTGATCTCTGTTTCACCCCGGAAGGGGAAAGGGGTCGTTTAGAATGAAAACCCCTTCCCCTTTAGTCCTTACCCTCTCGCCTTGCGTATGTAAAGCGAGCTTATGCTCTGGAGCTCGTGTTTTCTACCATACCGTCAGACCCATATCCGCTGCCACAGAATTTCCGCTCATGCAGCCGCTGTCATCGGTAGTTAAAAACAGCATCGGACCCACCAGGTCCTCTGGCATTTCACGCCGTTTGATAATCTGGCCGCCGATAACCCCTTCTTCTGCACCGGGGACATTGCCCAGAAGTCCGATGGTAGCCTCATCCCAGGTGCCGCCGGGCATCAGGCAGTTGACCCGTATATTACTTTCTATACAGAGAGGGTCTGCTGCAAGGCAGCGGGTAAATCCTACCAGCGCGGCCTTCCCGGTGATATAGGCAAGCAGCGGCAGCTTTGGATAGATCCAGATCGTTGATCCGATATTGAGGACAACACCCTTCTTCTGTTTTGCCATCTCAGGCATTATCGCCCTGCACATCAGGAAATTTCCGGTTATATTAACATCCATAACCTTTCTCCAAAAATCAACCGGGATGTGCATAAAGGGCAGGAGCTTCTGGTCGCCAAAGATTGCTGCACAGTTTATGAGCACATCAATCTTCCCGTATTTCTCCATGGTTTTTGCCGCGATATTTAGGGTATCTGCTTCGTTTGATATGTCACCCTTGATATCAATAAAATCTGCTCCTTTTTTTTTGAGTTCGGCAATGGTGTTATCACACGGCTTATCATAATGGTTTATGGCAAGCTTGGCACCTTCAGCAGCCAGAGCATTGGCAAAGCATCTTCCGATACCGGTAGCTGCCCCAGTTAAAACAACTACTTTGTCTTTTAATCTGTTCGCCATGAGTCTTTCTCCTTTCGTGTTATAAGTTGGGGAGTTCAGGAGTTGAGAGTTGTGGAATTTTATTTTTAACTCCACAACTCTTCCACTCCATCATTCCATAACTATTATCTTCTTAGCTATTATCTATTCGGGAAACCCGCTGAAGCAGCATCCTTTAAAATTTCAGCCGGACTTTCCTGCGCCATTCTTCCCAGACCGGCAAGCACCTGGGGCATCTCCTTCTGAATGTCAGGCACCACCCCGCCCAGCGCCTGGCCAAGCTCATTAAACAGTGTGTAAGGGTGAATACTTGCCTTTAAAACCATCTTAAGCTTACTAAAAAGGTAGTCAATTTCTTTATTGTTGAGAATGGCACCAAGCATGTAGTTACCCATTATCTGATCTCTTTTATAATTGGGGCTGTTAAAGAAGTGCTTATCCCACCATTCAAGATAATTTTTCACCCCATGTTCATCCGGCTTTCCCTCATCCAGGGCATAGGCAACTGCCATGGCAGCTTTAGCACCGGAGAGAAGAGCTCCGAAGTTTTCAGATTCCTGGCACCAGATGGTATCGCCGACCAACAGCACATTGTCCTTGAACGGCTTCTCTATGGTGGACCACATATTGCCGCATGAGGAATTGACCAGCTGCGCCTCAGCACCTTTAAACCAGGGCAGCTTTGTCTGTTCAGTGAGATATTTATAAAACTTGATGAGATCCACCCTGCAGTCCAGGCAGATAAAGACAACCGCATGTTCCTTCTCATACGGACGTGGCACCAGTGCCGTGATAACTGCGGTCTTCTCATATTGCGCCACCACATAATAGACTGTATCGGGATCAGGTACCTTCAGGTTGCGCATATAGTATCCCACCACATTCATACTTGAATAGTAGCCGCGATCCTTATTAAACCCTAATGCTTGTGCAACCCGGGAATTTGCCCCGTCAGCGGCAATGCAGAATGTCCCACTAAATTCTTTATCATGGGCGATGACCCGCACTGCGCCATCGGTCTTTTTGACATCCTTGACCACCGTGCCTGGGAATACATCCACGCCGGCAGCCTTAACCTGCTTTAAAAGAGATGCCAGCGCTTTTGGCTTATCAAGGGCGATAGCAATGCGGCCTCGGTCTCCGAGTTTTCTCTGCGCATCAGCCGTGCCGAAACGCAGGCAATTGCCATCCACAGAATACAGGTGAAAAGCAAAGATATTTCTGTAAGGGCCGTCATATTTGAATGAAAAACCATTATTAGCAAAGCTCAACAGCCCGGTCTTCCCGTTGAAGATAATCCGGTCATCCAGGAAGTCATCTCCCATGGGAAGGATCATCTGCGTTTCCGCGCGCCGCAGCGCGCTTATATCATGTTTCATTTCCAGCAGAGCTGTTGTAAGCCCTGCCTCTCCTGCGGTCTTTGCTGCCATAAGCCCGGCGTAGCCGGCACCCACGACAACAACATCGTACTTGGCCATGGTATCTCCTCCTGTTATTGTTATTGAATAGTATGGATATTATTCGGGCAGGTTCCTAAAGAGAAAAAACATTTACAGGACAGGCGCGTATGCAGACCTTGCAATCATTACAGTTGGCATTCACGGTAGCTTTGTCATCCCCTTGTTGTAGCGTAATAGCGCAAACCGGGCAGATATTAATACATCCTCCGCATCCGGTACAGAGTAAATTGTTTACCTTAACCATAGCATTCCCTCCTTTCCAGGTAAGATAAAATCTGTTACGGTGCTGTACAACAACACTTGTTGTGATATATACATTGCAGAATGGCCTTTACTGCTGGTGCCGGCTCTGCAAAGAAAACGGTTACTTAATCCGCACCTACACCTTCAAAAATAAGCAGTACTACCTCCTTGATCCTGCGTACGCATTCGTTTTTGCTCCTGATAAATCCATTTAACCAGTAAATCACATATATGGTGTAGATGGCGAATATCATATCTGCCATGCAGCGTGAATCAACGCTCTTCTTAATCTCTTTTCTTTCCTTTGCCTGGTCAATAAGCTGCGAAATCGATTTTATCATACGAAGTTCATTCTTATTTTTTCTCGTGCCGATGGTTTCAAAACGCTCATTGGCCAGAACCCGTGCAAACTCCTTATTGCGGAAAATATATTTTAGATAGGCAATAATTAACATTTCAAGCTGATCAATAATACGCAGCTTTGAGCTGACACTGCTTTGAATCTCTTGTCTGCACGTCTCAATCTCGGTGTCTAAAAAATAGAGAAGAACATCCCCTTTTTTCTTGAAGAAACTATAAAACGTACCTTTAGCTACCTTCGCACACAAGGTGATATCCGCAATGCTGGTTTGGTCAAATCCTTTGTTGGCAAAAAGCTTGATAGCCGCCTTGAGAATGCGCTTCCGTTTATATTCCTTTTTCGCCTCACGCAGCCCCGGCACCCGGGTTGCATCTTTTACCATACATCGCACCATAATAATGGCTTTTACGTCAGTTCTGCAATCATGTCAATAATTATAATGAACCGGGTCAATATTTTTTTGACCCGGTTCATTTTTTAAATACTGCGGGTATTGAAAATGCCGGCTGCATAATACAGCTGTACGGCCATAAACACAGTGTCTTTAAACTTTGCTTTACATGCTAAAAGAGGGGGCAAATAAGCTCGGGGTTCATTAGCAAGAAACGCTGCGGCAGGTCGGAAATAATACCTTACTGCGCAAGTCGCTAGCTTTTCGGCAGTGCCATCTGCTGTGCGCCTTTACTGAGCGGCGCTATGTTGAGGTGCTTAAATGCCAGCTCCGTTGCTTTCCGCCCTGAAGAGGTGCGCGCAAGTAAGCCCGCCTTCAGCAGGAACGGCTCCACCATATCAACCAGGGTGTCAGGCTCCTCCTGTAGGGTTGCTGCGATAGCTTCGAGCCCGACCGGGCCGCCTTTATACACCTGGATAATGACATTCAGGAAACGGATATCCAAAGGCGTAAGTCCCAGCGCATCAATGCCTTCCAGGGCCAGGGCCCGGTCTGCAACTTTTGCAGTGATAATGCCGTCAGCCCGCACCTCGGCGTAATCCCTGATCCTGCGCAGCAGCCGGTTGGCAATGCGCGGTGTACCCCGCGAGCGGCGCGCAATCTCCCGCGCTCCTTCTTCATCAATCGAAACATTAAGAATAGCGGCTGAGCGCACGATTACTTTTTCAATGTCGTGTTCAGAATAAAAGTCGAGCGAACCGAAAATGCCGAAGCGCTCCCGCAGCGGCGCGGAAAGAAGCCCTGCCCGTGTGGTGGCCCCGACCAGGGTGAACTGCTCAAGCTTTGAGCGGTAGCTCCGGGCATTCATCCCCTTGTCAAATATGATATCAACGGCAAAGTCTTCCATGGCGGGGTAGAGAAATTCCTCAACCACTTTGGGAAGGCGATGTATTTCATCAATAAACAGCACGTTTCCCTGTTCCAGGTGCGTGAGAATGCTCAGCAGATCCCCGCCCTTTTCAAGCGCCGGCCCCGAGGTGTGGATTACCGAGACATCCATCTCATTGGCTATAATATGGGCAAGAGTGGTTTTCCCGAGGCCTGGCGGGCCATAGAACAGCACATGGTCAAGTACTTCTCCCCGCTTTTGCGCAGCTTCAACGGCGATTTTCAGCATCTCCACTATCTGCTGCTGGCCGATATACTCGTTAAAGCGCTTGGGGCGAAGATCAAAGGGTGCGCGGGTATCCTCTTCGTCCTTATCCGGTGCCAGGAGATCAAAGGTATTGTCTTCTTCTTTCATCATCAACCGTTATACAGGTGTGTGTGAACGGGAGTGTTCTTTTTGCCCCCGGTAAACTTCTTCAAACAGATCCTCAGGAGTCGCAGCCGCGGGATTGCGCTTTACTGCTTCAATAACCATAGCAGCAGCTTCAGCCCGGCTGTGCCCGAGCTGTTTCACCAGAACCTCCTCGACCTGCTTGCGGAAATCCTCTATCGTGTCTGCAGCAGGGCGCTCCCCCTCCCGCATCAGCGCATATTTGCCCACCTTGCCATGAAGCTCCGATATTATCATCTCTGCCTTGCGGGCTCCAACGCCTTTCAGTTTTCTAAGCATTGCCACATCTCGATCCTCAATTGCCCGGGCAATTAAGGAAACCGGCATGGTCATGGAGCGGGCGGCCATCACCGGGCCGATGCTCTTTACCTGAATGAGCCGCTCAAAAAATTCCCGTTCAATCTCGCTGTTAAAACCGATGAGAACCGGCTTTGGCTGCTGCGCGGTCTGCTGGAAGGAGATGAAGAGCTCAACTGTGTCTTCACCCTCTTTCTTATCATGGTAGGTTCCGCGCACAATATCCGGCAGCAGTATCTCATACCCGACCCCGCCGGTCAGCACCACAATGCGGTCTTCATCTATTTTCAGCAACTGTCCCTTAAGGTAGCGAATCATGTAAAACCCTTGACCACCGGTAAAATAATTTCGCAATAACCACAGAACACTGAGAGCTATTTCATTTCAACAGCTTACGCAGCGTTCTATTATTTCCCCTTTGAAAATTATATCATACGCTTTGATTATGCAAGAAATAAAAGTATTAGATTACGAAGAGATATGAGGCAGGGTATGAAGCGCAACAGGTATATTTAAAGAAATCCGACACAGGTTGAACGGGAGGGGTGCGCTCAAAAACAGTCGTTTGCCGGGCATATTCAAGAAATCGCTCAATCCATTGAAGATAGGTTCTCTCCGTGCTGTACGAATAATGCTTCAGGCGAATCAGGCGTTTCGTTTCTTGAATTATTTCGGACATGCTATCAGAAGCCACAGCTTTTACCGACCGGGCATCTGTTTTGTTAAGATAGTGAAAATAATAGAGCCTGATGGAATCATTTGCCTATCTGTGCTGCCAATCCAGAACATGATTTTCCGATTTCAGGGAATCCAAAAAGCCTAAAACCGCAGCCTCCTGATATTCCAAAGCTGAAAATTCATTTCTTCTTGCATAATCGAGAAACCGGCTGACCCAATGGGCGTAGAAAGGCACATTCTTAGCCGGGGCCAGATTCTTTTCCAGAAGGTACTTTTGGAATTCTGGCAGCTTATCATAGAACGTTGTTTCCATTTTTCCCATATTTTACCCACTTGGTTTTTGATCTTTATTACCACAAAATACCCAATAGTGGAAACTCATTTACGCCTGATTTCATGATCCAATTATTTCTTTTTATTTTCTTGGAAATGAAGTAGGATTGCTCGAAAGTCCGGAAAAAACCAGTTGGATATATTAATTGTTAGGGTATAGGTAGAGCATGGATACGGTTGAAGATATCAAACTCGGAGAACTACCCGCGGGGGTCATCGAAGCTGCTGCGAAACATGTTGTTAACTACAGCATCGGCTTTCTCCACGTCAACAACAATCCTCCTCGTAGCTCTGAGGATTTTGAACTTCTTGGCTCTGGCACACTTGTTTCTGTTGGCACCACATACGCCATATTAACGGCAGATCACGTGCTATCGGTTTTGCCGCGTAGTGGACGCCTGGGTCTGATACTCTCTCCGACCGTGCAGCAGTACACAATTGACATTCAAGGTATTGCATACGTTCAAATCGCTCGCGGAAAACGTGAAGAAGACGGGCCTGATTTAGGTGCGATTATTTTGTCGTCCTCTATCGCAACTGCTATCGGAGCAAAGAAGGTCTTTTACAATCTAGACGCACATCGAGATGAGGCTCTTTCATCCCCTCCCCACATCCACGATGGCTTCTGGTTTGTGAATGGGTTCGTGGATGAAAAGACGCTAGAGGAACGAGACGAAGATGGATACGCTTTAGTCAAGAGGTTCTATAATCTCAGCGGTGCCGGTGGGCCGGACAAGGTCACGGTGGTTGGGGATTATGACTATTTCGATTTCCCTGTGAGCAACAGCGAAAGGTCAGTTGCACCAAAGAGTTTCGGAGGCATGAGCGGTGGCGGCCTCTGGCAAGTTCCCCTGAAGCGCGGTGCTGGGGGAGAGATAGAACATAAGACCCCCATTCTTTCTGGCGTTGTGTTCTATCAGGAGCCGACTACCGAAACATATTGCGGGGTTAAATGCCACGGTCGGCAAAGTGTCTATCGAATGGCTTTTGACGCCCTTAAGGAAAAGACGCCCTAACAACTCGTTGGAGCCGACCTCGTACCTCGACGGCTCAACTCGGGCGGTTATGTCAAAGCAGAGATAGAGGATGAAAAATAAAGAGACGATCCAAGCGTACATCAACAATTTCCGACGGAGCATTGCTCGGTTCCTCAAACCTGGGGTTGGCATAGCCTGCAATATATATTCAGCGGAATCTGGAGGTGCAATTCTGGAGTTCGCCCTGGGACCTGGAATAGAAAATGACGACCTTTATTATAAAGACGTCAGCCCCACCGTTGGCGCTGCCCTTGCCCAGATAAATCAGAGGGCTTTCGGTGGCAATCTAGGCGGTTTCACCTTCGCTGGCACTAACGTGATACTTGAAGATAATAGAATCAGGCTGTTGATTTGAAATTTTCTTATAGAGAAACAGGATAAGTAATACCTCCTGGGGAGCGCATGTGATATAGTGGCAACAACAAATAAGGAGGATATTCCATGCGCAAATTCATAAAGCCCCAG
>Ga0209777_10002756_pt1 | contig 22626 bp, 22 predicted proteins | sample FrelakmetHBP12HB_FD_187147 | JGI IMG/M metagenome (GOLD analysis project Ga0209777, IMG submission 187147) | Freshwater lake sediment microbial communities from the University of Notre Dame, USA, for methane emissions studies -HBP12 HB (SPAdes)... | ecosystem: Environmental > Aquatic >...
CACAACAAATTGGCCACTATCGGGCCGGTCATGAGAGGAACGGTTGTATTACTGTGCAGCACCTGTGGTAATCCACGCTGCAAGTGTGCACGCGGCGAGAAGCATCCGCAATATTACTTTTCAGTCAATATTGGCAAAAAGACGAAAATGATGTATCTTGGAAAACAGAAAAAGATTGAAGCTGAGCAGTATTCTGAAAATTATAAAATGCTTTGGAATATCATCGAGGAAATGACCTTGCTCAATCTTGAACTGCTGAAATCAAAAAGCAAGGTTGCTGATGACTAAAAAGTGCGAAAGTCCAGAATAATATAGCGGTCTTATAAGTAGTTTTTAATTTTAAAACCATTTTCGTGAAAAATTCAGGTATTCACTTACCGCGTCAGGTATAAGAAGCGAAAGATAAAAAATCCCTAGGCAAAAAAAATTATAGAGCCGCGGAATATTGGGACAAGAATGTACAAATACACACAGAACCCCCCGGCGAAAATCACTGTGTCGTTACAAGAGGGAATTAGCAAGTTGGTGAGAAGTATCAGCAATCAAACTCTGGGGCCTATCCGTCATGCTATTTAGCACGCCGCTCTTCATATTTCTATTTCTGCCAGTCGTGCTGGTCATCTACTTTGCGCTGCCTGCAAAGTTACGTAATCTTTTTTTGGTGCTCGTCAGTTTGTTGTTCTTTGCTTGGGGCGAAGGTGTTTACACCCTCGTGCTCCTGATTTCGGTGAGTATTAATTACGTGTTTGGAATTTTTATCGACGCTTTCCGCCGTCAGGCCAAATGGATTCTCGCGTTAGCCGTCGCTGTAAATCTAGGAATGCTTGTGCATTTCAAGTATGCGGTGTTTTTGGTTCAAAACATTGGCTTCTTGCCTTGGCTAAAGCAGATTGGATTACAGAAAATCACTGGAGATTCTGTTCACCTACCCCTTGGGATATCCTTTTTTACATTTCATTCAATTTCTTATCTAGTCGACATCTATCGTAAAGATGGCCGCGCGCAAAAAAAACCGATAGATTTGGCTCTTTATATTTCCTTTTTCCCCCAAATGATAGCAGGTCCGATCATCCGCTATCATGACATTTCCGATCAACTTAGCAAGAGAGTCGTCCTGCCAGAAGATTTTGCGATTGGCATACGGCGATTTATCATCGGTCTTGGTAAGAAGGTCTTGATTGCGAACACCCTTGCAGTTCCGGCCGATCAAATCTTTTCGATCCCCTCGGAACAACTTACATCTTCACTCGCTTGGCTAGGAATTATTTGCTATTCCCTGCAAATATATTTTGATTTCTCGGGGTACTCTGATATGGCCATTGGCCTCGCCAGAATGTTCGGATTCCGCTTCCTTGAGAACTTCAATTATCCTTACGTTTCGAGATCGATCCAGGAGTTCTGGCGGCGCTGGCATATTTCTCTATCCAACTGGTTTCGTGATTATTTGTATATCCCTCTGGGGGGTAACCGCGTTAAGCCCTGGCGGATATATTTCAACCTGGTGGTTGTTTTTTTTCTCTGTGGTTTGTGGCACGGCGCGAGCTGGAATTTTGTCATTTGGGGTATGCTTCATGGAACATTTCTTGTGCTGGAGCGACTGGGGCTGGCAGGATTTCTTGATAAGAGCGCGCCTTGGCTGGGGCATGTTTATACTCTGCTGGTTATAGCGATAGGATGGGTCTTCTTCAGATCAAAAGATCTCGGGAGTGCTCTTGTCTACCTTAAAACAATGGCAGGGTTTGGTCAGGGTATGGGGATTGAATATCATGTCAGTTTGTACTTAAATTGCGAGGTGGCACTCGTATTGGTCCTAGCCATGTTGGGTGCGACGCCGCTTAGATCATTTTTCAAAACAGCACGATCCAGACTGAATTTGGCTGGCATACATGTTGGTCAATTCTCACAGGCTCTTCCTCTCATCGATGTCAGTTATCTTGCTATGGTATTTCTGGTTTCCATGAGCTACTTGGCGTCAGGCACCTATAATCCTTTCATTTATTTTCGGTTTTGATGATGGATAGCAATGTCCGTTTGAACAAAATCGGGATCAGGGCGCTGATCGCAGTATTTATTATCGGAATATGGCTACCGCTGCTGGCAACTTTCTGGAGCAGTGCTGGCGGGCATTTCAATGCTGAAGAAAAACGGAAGTTAGCCGAACTCCCTATGCTTCATTTTACGCGAGAGGGAATTAATAAATTTCCTGCCGACTTCACCAAATATTTTGATGATAATTTCGGCATGCGAGAAAAATTCATCACGCTGCACAGCTACATCGAGGGGTTCGTTTTTGGACTTTCCCCCACGCAAAACGCCATTTTGGGGAAGCAAGGCTGGCTTTTTATAGGTGATGGAAATTGTGTTGCCGATTATCGGCACACCCATCCGTTCACTGATGAAGAGCTAAAGCGTTGGCGAGATGTGCTGGTGGCTAAAAGAGATTGGCTGGCTGCTCGTGGTATCAAATATCTGTTTGTTGTTGCGCCGGACAAGCACTCAATTTACCCGGAATTCATGCCAGATCATCTTAATCAGGTCAGGCCAGATTCTTGCCTCGATCAGTTGGTGGCTTATCTTAAAGCTAATTCGAATATAGAGTTTCTAGACTTGCGACCGGCATTATTGGCAGAAAAAGGCAACACACATGTTTCTTACAAAACAGATACCCATTGGAACGAGCGTGGCGCCTTCGTCGTCTATCAGCAAATCATGCAACGCCTATCTCAGGATTTGCCAGAGATGCAGCCTAAAGCCCTTGAGGATTTTTACTCGATTGACGAGATTGAAAAGGGGCAAGATATTGCTAACATGATGGGCTTGCGCGATGCCTTGCATGAGCAGGTGCTGCGGCTTGAGCCTAAAAAAAAATTATGTGCGCGGCCAGTGGATTTTAAATTGATCCCGAGTTTTAAATGGCCGGCATATCCACCGGGCCATGAGGCATATGCGAGGGAGTGCAAACAGGGAAAAATCAAGGCAGTATTTTTTCAGGATTCATTTGGTGATGCACTCGTGCCATTCATCTCGGAACATTTCAAACGAATCGTTTTTATTTGGGATTACCCGAACTATGCGGTGATGAATGCTGCAGTGCAGCAGGAGCATCCGGATGTCGTGATTGAAGAGCGGGTCGAAAGGCATTTGAAGCCGATGATGCCGGATTTTGATTTCATCTCGGATTTGGTTGGTATGTGGGTATGTAATAACAAAAAAGCTGAAATCAAGCCTCTTAGCGCCAGCAGCGTTTATTTAATAAATGAACATGGATACACTGCAATAGGTAAAATTGAGAATTCAAGATTGCTTGTTAATGGGGGGAATGTGACTGGCGATCTGTCGTATAACAGCAATAAGATCGTATGGTCTAACGGAACGAGCTGGACTCGGTGATTTTCAATTGTGAAGTGGTAAAAACCGCTATGATTAAAAAAACACGATATCAGACCTTACTTAAGCGGCTCTCGGCCGGAGTGACCGCATTGGCAATTTTAGGAATTATCGTAGTACTTATCAACATCTCCAACGCAACCCTTGTGTGCGATGACGTCTATGCGGTTCAGGCGCTTCCTTCAATTATGGAGAAACAGGGTTTTTTTCATACGTTGCAGACCCTGTTTTTTAATAGCGATGTTCGGTCGGAGTATCGACTATTCGGACTGTCGAGGGTATTTCACTTTTTACTTTCGTTGTTGTTTGGCGCACATGCTTGGCCTTATGCCGCTGTTATCGCTGTGTCCCAGACCGCAACTGCATTGGGTATCTACTGGCTGCTACGTCGTTTAGATGTAGACCACTTCCAATCCGGCGCTCTTGCAGTGGTGTGGCTGTTGTCGCCCTTCTCATCCACCTCAGCTTTTTGGCATTACTCCTATTTTATCTTACCCTATCAGCTAACCGTCGCTTGCGCCCTAGTACTACAACGTTTGCACGACCGTGAGACGCATTTGTTCTCCAGCTGGCACGGGGCCGTCGTAGTTCTTTGCCTAGCAATCGCCTGGACGGGTGAGACGCATCTGATCGCCTCGGTTGTTTTCTTAGGCTTGGTTATTATTGCCACACCCTCCACCCGGTTGGTTCGCCAGCGGTTTCTGGATCTGGCGGTGGTGGTGCTGACGATTTTTGCCGCCATAGCTTTTCATCGCTGGGGCTGGAGCGTGCTTTCTGGGGGGTTCGACGGAAGAAAGCTACGTTATGTCTTTGCAATACCGACTTTAGAGGAAGTCCGCCTTCGCACGGCAGGGTTTATCCAATCTCTGGTCAATGGTGCGGAGACGCAGATCGTCCCGATTGTTGCTTTCGCCAAAGGTTGGGCTCTCGCTACAGCTTTGGCATCTGGCTTGGTCGTCGGTTTGATGTGGTGGTGCTGGTGGCGCGATGAGGCGGGTAACACAGCGAGCATCCAGAGGCGCAACTGGTTTGACTTTCGCATCAGTGTTGCGCTGTTGGTGATATTGTTAGCCAGTTTGGCGATCCTGTGGCAGTTATTTGTACTCTCCGGGTGGGGGATCGGGGCTATTTTCCGACGGTACGGATACATTCCATACACAATTGGCGCCATGACCGTGGTCGCATTACTGACCGCACCACCAGTACGGCGTAGACTTAGGTCATTTCCCGGCGTGATCGCGTGCGGCATCATCGTGTGGCTGTGGCTCACACTTAATTTTGCCTGCCTGCCCGTGGTTCGCGCTCAAGACAAAAGAATGTGGTCGGAAGTTGCGGCTTGCCTTGCTCAAAAACGCGATCCCAGCATCCTGTTTGTATCCAACTGGAATCGTCCAGAAATGCCAGGTTATGAATTGGAGGGGGGCACTCCCGGATTGCGCGGGCAGTCATTTCCCGAGATTTTCGAGTCCCCACTTCCGGCTTACTGGTGGGAGTCGGAATATGCTACCGCCGTGGTCGGGGCTCACTATACTGGTTACCAGGCTCTTCCGGAGGCGGATGGACGCATCCGTCTATTTGGAACTGGGTCGCTGAGGAAATCCCCGGTCATCATCCCCAGCGAATCGCTTATCGTAGTGGTCAATCCGAGCCTCACACCACCACTCTGGAATTCGGACCTCAGTCATATCAAAGTGTTCACGACATGGGATGCGTTTCAGACATCGATGAAACGTGACTTGCTCGGATCATGGCAAACGCCAAATGGAACAGTGAATATAGTAACTAACGATGACTCTATCTTCTTTTTAATAGACCGTCAGAGCAACAAGCTCGCCGTAACGATTCAACCCTCGAGGCTTCACATACCTTCGCAGAACAATGAGGGGCAAGTGAATACCGAGCGAACTCGAATCGACTGGAGTGACGGCTCAGCTTGGACTCGTTCGAGTCCAGCATTTGAGCACAACCCGAAATATCAGGCTGTTGCTAAATTATTAGGGCAATGGTATATTGCCGAAGAACGCTGCACGATCGAATTTACCGACTTAGATAACCGTGAGTTGAGCCTCGTTAATGAGCATAGGGCTCGTGCCCCGGCAACGCTTCGGGGTCGTACCATTAATGCGGTAGATTCGAAAATACAGGGGGAGTTGTCTCCGGACGGTCGAATAATCAGCTGGTCCAACGGTACGGTTTGGCACCGCTGAGATGATCTACTGTAGCAGCATCTCTTTAATTGCACACGAACTCTGCTCACCTTTGAGCTTAATTATGGGCTCCCCGCGAGAGAAAGGTTAGTTAATGGGCAGTCTTTCCAAATTCAGATTTGGCTATTCAGAATATGCGCTCTGGCTCGGGGTGACCGTTCTGGTACTGTTAAAGCTGTTTCTGTTATCAGGCAGTGCTTTACAAATGGTTTATGGTCCTCATGACGATAGTCTCTATGTATCTCGCGCTTTTCATTTGTTGATGGATGGAAGCTTGGGGCCTTATGATGCACGATTGTTGGTAAAACTACCGGGTATTTCTTTATGGTTGGCCGGTAACAGATTGCTGGGCATTCCGTATTTATTATCAATTAACCTGCTTTTCGCTTTTGCTGGAATTTATTTCATCTCTGCTTTAAAACGTTACAACGTTAATCAGTTTCTACTGCTGCTGGTCTTTGGCTTATATTTGTTTAATCCGGTGACCATCGATGCTCAATGGTTTCGGGTGATGCGCGAGCCCCTCTCAATCAGCCTGCTGGTATTGATGTTGGCAAGCATGTTGTTTGTGCTTGTCAATCTGCAGGAAAAGCGCCTTTCAATAAAGCATTTCGCCATACTGGCGGTGGTTTTTGCATTTGTTGTGATGGTGAGAGAAGAAGATATCTTGCTTTATGCCCTACTGAGTATGTTCGCTGCTTTGGCTTTATGGATGTATTGGCCGATTTTTTGTGGGTTAAGTTGGATAGCGCGCTTTGGGACGCTGGCCATTGTTATTTTCCCTTTCATTCTTGCATTGGCTGGTAATTTCACTATGCGTTCGTATGTCCAACGCCATTACGGGGCACCGATATTCCACGATTTTGGAGAGGGTGAATTCCCACGACTCATTGCGGCAATTCGCAGTATTGAATCGCGCAAGGATAACCGTCACGTGATGATCACGCAGGAGGCTTTGGGCAAGATTCGTGTAGCTGTCCCCGCGTTTGCGCCGGTGATTGACCGTCTGCCTGTGCCCAGCCAGACATCCTACTCGTGTCAACGGTTCAAAGTATGCAGTGAATGGACCAATGGATGGGAGATGTTCTGGATCAAGGACGCGGCATTTCTGGCAGGGCTAACCCCCACATTACCTGCCGGCCAGGCTTATTTCCGTAAGGTTAGATTGGAGATAGAACGCGCTTGCCAAGATGGCAGGCTGAAGTGCAGGGATAAGGGGCAAGAATTGTGGCCGCCCTTTGAATTGCGTTGGACCCGTGCATTTTTACAGGAAATGTCAGGGGTCTTGCACATGATGACGATGCCAGGAATTGGTGTTGTTGGTACTCCACCCCCGACTTATCCAGTAGATGTTGACTTAGGTCGGATGTACCAGATGGTCACCATGTCGCATCATTATAATAGTCAGCTTCAGTCAAGCAATTTTGACGAAGTCTGGAAAAACCAGCCCAAGGACGTATATTTGAGCCTTAAATATTGGTTGCGGTATCCGGATATTGCGGTCCAAAAGGATTTTGGTGTCAAGGCTAGGGGAGAGCCGTTGGGTGCTCAAGTCCATTATCAGCGTCACGGGCAGTATGAGGGGCGAATTTGGCAGGAGACCGCTAGCGGCGCTAATCAAGTTTCTGGCTTTGTCTCGCCTATTGATTCATGGAAAGTAAGAATTCTGAAGGTGTATGAAAAATTCGGATGGGTGCTGGAAATTCTTGGTGCGTTAGCTTTTCTGCTGCGGCTCAGTCTTTGGCGTAAAGCGCCGTTGAGTCCCTTGATGTGGATGGCGCTAATATTCACCTTATTCACAGGAGTGCGAGTGTTGGCAATGTCTTACATCAGTGTCTATGGGGGAGGCCTAGATGGGCGGTTGTTTTTCTCGACCTATGTGGTGGTGCTGTTGATGTCGCCGCTGATCATGGCTGATTTGCTCGCTTTGTTGGTTGCGCATCGAGGTTGGCCCCGTTAAGATTGACTCAATTGTTGAAAGGAATTCATATGCTCAATCGCTTAATTGTATTATTTCTGTTTGTTTTTTGCTGGGCCCAGCCACTTTACGCTGCATCGTCCAAAGAGGATGCAATACAGATTGAGATTCCCATCGTGCAGGGCGTGGAAAAATATCTGGATATGCTGGAGTATCCGGCGTATATAGTAGTGGCTCTCGAAAATAACGGCATCAAGGTCAGAAATATGGGGCGTCCGACTCTGATTGATGAGCGTACGATACAATTCAAGATTGCTATGTTGCGCTTCGTCGAAAAAAAAGGAGCTGTCTATTCATACAAGAGTAGCCTTGAATGGGATATTCCGCTCAAGCATCTGAAATTTGAGGTGCCCGTGGAAATCGATACCTCATCAGCATCAAAAGGCAATATCCGGGTCAGTGTTTTTCTTCCGTTGGCGGGTCTTTTTCCTGATGTGCTGGTGGAACGCATCAAAGTGGAAATCCAGATATTATCCGGGCCGGAAGTTCAGAAACGGATGGTGGGGTATTTCGATGATCTGTCGAAAAAAAATGATCCCGCATCAGGGTTGCAGGGTTTGTTTTCTAAGATTATGTTGCAGTCATACAGCGCACCTGTCGATGCTGGTGGAGTTTGTGCCCCCCGAGAACCAGGGGATGCTGAATCGCTATCTGATCAAGCTTGTCTTTTAGCAACACTGGCCATTTGGTTGGTAATTGGACCCGCCTCAATTGCTGCATTTATTATTTGGCGTAATCGTAAAAACAGAAATCAAAAAAAGTGATTTTGAGAAAATTGTGCAGTCAAAGACTCAAGATGATCTTCCCCCGAAAAAGTGGATACAACGAAGAGTTGCCTGCCCTGACGCCGTCAGGCAGGGAAGAATCGTTTTGACAGGGATTTAAAGATCCACCGGAATAAGTTCAGGACCCGGAATGAAGCGAAAAAAAGATTTTTAAATACGTGGAAATGTATTATAATCGCAGACGGGTTTATTCAACGTTTAGTTTTCTGAGCCCCTTTGAGTACGAAAGACAGGCGATCCTATCTTAACAAAACGTCCACTGAATAAGGAAAGGTCAAAAATAGCCATGAAAACAGCACTACTTGTAATGACGCTAAACGAAATTGACGGTATGAAAGTCATTATGCCCAAGATTAAAAAGGAATGGCTCCATGAGATTGTTTTTGTTGATGGCAATTCTACTGATGGGACGATTGAATACATAAAAAGTAAAGGCTACAGGTTATTCTTGGAAGACGGCAAGGGCGTTAAGAAAACAATGGTTGATGCGCTTAACAATATTGAGAGTGATGTAATAATTACTTTTAGCCCTGATGGCAACTGCGTGCCCGAGATTATCCCTGATTTAATTGCAGAAATAAAAAAAGGTTACGATATGGTTATTGCATCAAGGTATTTGAAACACGCACGTAGCTATGATGATAATGTGGTTACTGCTTTTGGAAACTGGATGTTTACCAATTTGGTTAATTTGCTTTATTCTGCCAATTATACTGATGTTATGAATATGTACCGGATTTATAAGAAGAGTTTGGTATTTGATCTAGATCTAGACAAAGAATCCACATATGCTACCCCGGAAAGAATTTTTAAAACAAAAATAGGCTGGGAGCCTATTTTGTCTATCAGGGCTGCTAAAAGAAAATTAAAGATACAAGAAATCCCAGGAGATGAACCTGCAAGGATTGGCGGCAAGGCTAAGCTACAGGTGATAAAATGGGGTTCTGCGTATTTATTTCAGGTTTTGCGAGAATTGTTTTTTTGGAAATAATAATTCTCAGTAATTTCCGGTTAGGTTTTTGCATCGGAAGCTAAACCATTTATTTGTTCTTTGAAAATGTTACGTTAACAGGGATATCTTCCTGCTGTGCGAATTCATTTCTGATTTTGATCCGGATTTCTCTAACGCGTTTCACCAGTGCGTCTTACCGGGCGATGGTGAAGCGCAAATTCGGTGATGCGCGTTGCCGTTGTTTCTAACATTCAAGACTTGACACGAGTCAAATTGAAGCGTAAAATCCTCGAAAAAAAAGCGGCGCGTGTCTTTTACGACATTCCTAAATCATGTAGGTCAATCCAGTATGCTATTCGGTAAATTCTTGAGGAGTTTTGTTATTCCCGCGGAAGCGGGAATCCATTTTCAGATCCCAGACCTGCCCGAGGCAGGCATTCGGGGATGACTTGCCAGAAACCCCACCCGAACTTAACGAACGCAGCACTAAGAGAGATTAATCCATGATCATTACCAGAACTCCTTTCAGGATCTCATTTTTCGGCGGTGGGACCGATTATCCTGCATGGTATCAAGAACATGGGGGTGTCGTTCTGGCTACCACGATCGACAGGTACTGCTATATTACTTGCCGCTATCTGCCGCCTTTTTTTACGCACAAGCATCGCATCGTTCATTCGCTGATCGAAAATGTACAAGAGATCGCCGAGATCAAACACCCGGCGGTCAAAGCGGTCTTCGAATGGGCGGGTATTGAGAAAGGCATGGAGGTCCACCACGACGGTGATCTGCCGGCCCGGTCCGGACTGGGTTCCAGTTCGGCATTCACGGTCGGGTTGATCCACGCCCTGAGCGCCTTGCGGGGCAGCTATATTTCAAAGGAAACGTTGGCCACTTGCGCAATTTTTGTCGAGCAGAAGATAATCCGTGAACATGTGGGTTCCCAGGATCAAATTTCGGCGGCTTTCGGAGGTTTCAATCGCATCGAGTTCCACCGAAATGATACTTTTGATGTTGAGCCGGTCATACTTTCAGTGGAACGGTTTGGGGAGTTACAAAGTCATTTGATGCTTTTTTTTACGGGCTTTTCCAGGATCGCCTCCAAAATTGCAAAATCAAAGATCGATAACTTCAAAAATTGCGAAACGGAACTTCAATGCATGAAAGCCATGGTGGATGAAGCTATCGGTATTCTTCAGGATCCGGGTGTCTCGATCAACGAATTCGGGAAACTTCTCGACCAAAGCTGGAAATACAAGCGCGGTCTGTCCGACCGCGTAACAAACCCGGAGATCGATCATATCTACGATGAGGCAAAACACGCGGGTGCTATCGGCGGCAAAATACTCGGCGCCGGGGGAGGCGGGTTCATGCTTCTCTTCGTCAAACCGGAATTGCAGCTGCAGGTCCGGGAGCGTCTGCACCCTCTTATCCATGTTCCTTTCCAATTCGATAACTCAGGCAGCCAGGTTATTGTCTATCACCCCACCCGAGTTAGTTGATGGAATGTGCCATGGAAAAGACCGCGCGTATTTTTGTCGCAGGCCATCGTGGTTTGATCGGATCAGCCGTCGTTCGCCATTTGCGTAGTGAAGGGTATGAGAATCTGCTGCTGTGCGATCGTTCCGACTTGGAATTAACCGATGCCGTAGCGGTGGATGCGTTCTTCGTGAAAGACCGACCCGAGTACGTTGTACTAGCAGCCGGCCGAGTGGGTGGTATTGTCGAGAACCAGACCTATCCAGCTGACTTCATGAACGCCAACTTGGCGATTCAATTAAATGTGCTCAAGGCCGCTCACCGCTCGGGTGTGCGCAAACTGATTTTGTTTGCTTCCTCCTGTATGTATCCGCGCGAATGTCCGCAACCTATGGCAGAGACAGCGCTGCTATCCGGATATCCCGAGCCGACTAGTCTTGCCTACGCGATTTCAAAACTGGCCGGCATGCAAATGTGTCTTGCCTACAACCAGCAGTATGGCGAGAACCGCTTCATTCCTTTGATCCCGAACAGTGTCTACGGCCCTTTCGATAACTTCGATGCGGAAACCGCGCATGTACTGGCTGCCCTCATTGGCAAGTTTCACGCGGCCAGCCGTTCTCATGCGCCGGTAGTCCGGCTATGGGGTAGCGGGACTCCCCGACGCGAATTCATTCATGCCGACGATCTGGCGAAGGCCTGTGTCATGTTGCTGGACAGGGAAACCTCGCACCTGGAGCTGCCGCTCAATGTGGGGTCGAATGAGGATGTAAGCATCCGCCAACTTGCGGAAATGATCGCGCATATGGTAAACTTTCGGTCAGCGATCGAATGGGATGTCAGCAAGCTGGATGGCGCTCCGCGCAAGTTGTTGGATAGTGCGCGGCTGAATGCCTTTGGTTGGCGATCCAGCATCTCCCTGGAGGACGGCTTGCGCAGCACCTATCGGTGGTATCTGGAGTATTTGGAATGTATTGGCGCAGTCAATCGCGAAGAGACGGGAAGGTGAAGCCGTGAGTTTCAAGGATGTATTGATCAAGAAGCCGTGGGGGCACGAATATCTGTGCTACCAGAACGAGATGCTGGCGATCTGGGTTTTGCGCATCGAAAAGAATCAGCGTACATCCTTGCATTGCCATCCCAACAAGCACAGCGGATACGTGGTGCTCCAGGGGTTGGTCGAGGTGAGTTTTCTGCGCGGAAAAATACGTTTGGAAGGGCTAGAGAAGGTACATATCTTTCGCAGCCGCTTTCACTCGTCGCAGGCGGTTTCTGATGAGGGTGCGTTCATCCTGGAAATCGAGACTCCCGAAGACAAGCATGATCTGGTGCGTCTGGAGGATGCCTATGGCCGGCAGGGCAAGTCCTACGAGGGCGAGGAGTTCGAGTTTCCCAAGGGTGATGATTTTCTCTGGATCGGCGAGCCCGGCGAGGAGAAGAGCTACAATGTCTTCAAGGGATGCAGCATCCGGCATTTTCGGCCGGAGACCACGGAGGTACTGCTGGACTACCTCGATCAGGACTTTTTCGTGGTGATGCGTGGCGGGGTTCAGGCGCATGCCGGCGCCCAGATTTTGTGGCCGGGCGATGTGATCGATGGTGTGTCCTTGTGCCGGCTGGCCAAGGCGTTCGAGCTGATTTCTGATACCACGCTGTTGCACATCAAGCAAATGCCGGTTGATGGTGCTGCTGGAGAAACGCAATGATTGACATATTGTTTGTACATGCCAATGCATCGCAGAAGATCTATCAGGGTTTGGCGAATCAGCATTCGGCCATCGAACCGCCGATCTGGGCGGCGATGTTGGCCAATTCGGTTAGACAGATCGGCTATCGGCCGGCGATTTTAGATGCCGAGGCAGAACGGATAGATTTCGTCCAGGCGGCAGAGCGCATCAGGGATTACAATGCGCGGATTGTCTGCTTCGTGGTGTATGGGCAACAGCCGAGTGCTTCGACACAAAACATGGAAGGGGCTTGTGGTACGGCCCGTCTGTTCAAGGAGCATGTGCCTGATGCGTTCGTGGTATTCGTTGGGGGCCATATTTCCGCTCTGCCGCGTAAAGCGCTGGAGGAGGAGTCGGCGATCAATGCTATCTGCCAGAACGAGGGCGTGTATACCCTGCGCGACCTTCTGGCTGTCGATAATCTGCGCGATACCCAGTTGCTGGGCAAGGTTCGGGGCCTGGGATTCAGGGATGGCGAGGGAAACATCACGCTCAATCCGCCAGCACCAGTGGTGCCGAATGACAGGCTGGAAGTTGACCTGCCGGGAATGGCCTGGGATCTGCTGCCGCCTTTCAGCCAGTACCGTACGGCGGGTTGGCACTCCTGGTCGAACAACAGCGTCAAGGAGCCGTTTGCTGCACTGTACACCACCTTGGGTTGTCCCTATCGCTGTTCGTTCTGCATGATTAACATCATCAACCGGACGTGTCAGGGGGACGATGTCAGCAGTGCGGATAGCAACATCTACCGACGCTGGGATCCTGAATTCGTGATCAGGCAGTTTGATCATTTCGCCAGGAACGGGGTGCACAACATCAAGATCGCAGACGAGTTGTTTGTTCTCAATCCGAATCACTTCGTCCGCATTTGTGAGTTGATACGCGAGCGTGGCTACGACTTCAACATCTGGGCCTATTCGCGCGTTGATACGTGCAAGCCGGAGTATCTCGATGCCCTGAGGGCCGCCGGCGTGCGCTGGATAGGGCTCGGCATCGAGAATCCGAACGATGTGATGCGCCGGGAAATACACAAGGACGGCTATCTCGACGTCAAGATTGTTGATCTCATCCGCATGATTCGCGAAGCCGGCATTCACGTCGGTGGCAACTATATTTTCGGGCTCCCCCACGACACGCTGGAGAGCATGCAGGCCACCCTGGATTTTGCCCTCGAGAACCTCACCGACATGGCCAACTTCTATTGCGCGATGGCGTACCCTGGAAGTCCGTTGTACAACCAGGTACGTGCGCAGGGCATTGCATTGCCGAAAACCTATTCCGGCTACAGCCAGCACGCCTACGACACCCTGAACATGGCCAACGGCACTCTTTCTGCGGCGGAAATATTGCGTTTCCGGGACAGTGCGTGGCAGAAGTATCATACCGACCCACGATACCTGGCGTGGATGGAGAGCCAGTTTGGCGCGAATGCGCGCGCCGATCTCGAACGAACAACCAAAATTCAACTGAAGCGTCAACTTTTAGGAGGATGAGATGAAGTCATTGATCATTACCTGGACCGGATTTCAAGATCAGGAAGTAATATATCCCTATTACCGCCTGCGGGAGGAAACCGACAATCCTGCGGACGTGGTAATCATGTCCAACGTGCTGGGCAAGTTCCACGGTATCCTCGGCGCGAACATGGATTCGTCGGCGCTGACCGACGAGCTCAAGGATCCGGCGCGGGTCGCGTACTATCTTGACGGGTTCGACATGCTAGTCATTCCCGGTGGCGTAAAGGCACTTGAAAAGTTGCGCCAAGAAAAGCACGTGCTCGCCTTCATTGCCGAGTGGAATCGCCGAGGCAAGGTGATTGCCAGCACCTGCCACGGCGCACAGCTGCTCATTTCGTCAAAAATCGTCAGGGGCCGTAAGGTCAGCGCCTACTACAGCATCGAGGATGATGTGAACAATGCCGGCGCGCAGTACGTCAATGCGCCGTTCGTGGTGGATGGCAATCTGGTTTCCTCGCCGCACTATCAGTGGATGGGCGAGTGGATGAAGGAAGCCGTCCGTCTTTGCCGGGCATCATGAAGCTTGATAACATATTGGCCCGCAGGATTTTCGAGCGTGCCGACTTGTGTCGCGCGTTCGAGGAGGCCGCATTTCGGCAGATCCAGCACGGCAACATTCGAATACCCACCTATCTGTCAGCAGGCCAGGAATACGCTCCGGCCACCCTGTCGGTGGCACTGGAAACCGCCGGCATCCGCCAGCGCCAGATATTCATCCAGCATCGCGGACATTCGACCTATCTGTGTTTTGGCGGCGACATTGATGAACTGACGCTCGAATTACTCGGCGATCCGCGCGGGTGCGCCTATGGCATGGGGGGTTCTGCGTCAATCCATTCCGTGGCAGCCAATATCTACGGCCATGATGGCCTGATGGGCAGCCACGGGCCGATTGCGGTCGGCATGTGCTACGCCAATCGCGTTCCGACGATCTGCTTTGTGGGGGATGCCGCTGCTGAGGAAGATTACTTTCTCGGTGCAATTGGCTGGGCGTCGACCAAGCGACTGCCGATTATCTTTGTGGTCGAGGACAATAATCTTTCCATCCTCACCGAAAAGAAGGTGCGCCGCAACTGGGAGATGGACGAGGTGGCGCGAGGCTTTCGCATGAAGGCCTTCGACGTGGATGACGATCCGGAACAGATACTTGCCTGCTTGGACGCGACGACCGGTTTGTTTGCCGAACCTATGCTCCTTAACATCCGCACCAACCGTCTTTTCTGGCATGCTGGTGCCGGGATCGACTCCACTGAAACTTTTGATCGTCACAGGGCGTTTGCTGTACGTTTCGAGCCCGCATACCGGGCAGATGTGCAGCAGAGACAGCGCGAAACGGTGGAAAAGACATGGCAACGACATCTCCAATCCTGCGTGAAGTAATCAAGGAAACGATTCGTCACCACCTTACGGTGGAGAACGGACTGGCCATGGGCCAGTGTCTCACCGCGGTCGGCTGGGTGGGGGGCACCCTGCCCGAGATCTATGAGGAGGGCGGCATGGTCGAGTTGTCAATGGCAGACGTTGCCGGCGGGGGATTCGCTGTCGGTGCCGCGTTGGCCGGCAGGCGCCCGATCTATGTGATCCGCTTCCAGGGGTTCAACTGGTTCAACGCGCCGATCATCGTCAACTACGCGTGCAAATCAAAGGAAATCTGGCGTCGGCCATGCCCGATGTTCATACGGTCGATCGCCATGGAGGGCGCTATCGGTCCGGTGGCCGGATCATCGCATCACGCACTCTACTATCGCATGCCGGGCGTGAAAATTTATTCGCCGATGACTCCAGAAGAGTACCGTGTCACCTATCGCGAGTTCATGGCGGGAGACGACGTGTTCTATGTTTCCGAGCACCGGGGCGCCTACACCAATGCCGATGAGCTGTCGGATATCGTCCATGAGCAGCCGGATTACGTGCTTTGCCCGCTGTCGATTACCCGCTTTGCGGCCGTAAAGGCCAGCCAGGAGTTGCTCGCCGAGGGCATCAAGGTGGCCGTGCACCATATCTTCCGGGTCAAGCCTTTCGCGTCAGGCGAAGCGATGCTGCGGAGCTTGGGTCGTTGCGCTGTCGGCGGCTGTGTGCTCGATGATGATTATCCAGATGGCATTGCCAAGTCATTGGCACACGATCTGGCAGAGCTGAGCAAGACGCCGATGGCGGCGCTGGGCTTGCAGAAACGTTCCGCGGGATTTGCTGCCAGCGTGGATAACCTTCCGCCGGATGCTGCCACGATTGCCAGTTTCGTGCGGCGAAAGCTTGGCATTGCCAAGTGAGCGAGTTTTTTGTGCCCAGTGACCACATGCGACAGAACTACCGTACATGGGTGTTTGATTGCGATGGCGTGATCATAGATTCCAACCGCGTGAAGACGGAAGCTTTTCGTCAGGTTGCCCAGCCATATGGCGAGCAGGTTGCCGAGGCGCTGGTTGCGTATCACGTGCGGCAGGGCGGGGTTTCCCGGTACGAGAAATTCGCTTATATGCTGACGGACATCCTGGGGGAGCCCCTGCTTACCGAAAAGGTGCGTGATCTTGCACTGTTGTATGGCGAATGCGTGTATCGGAACTTGCTGGTGTGTCCTGTGGCAGAAGGCCTGAAGGAGTTGCGGCGGGCTACGGCGGGCAGTCGCTGGATGATTGTCTCCGGTGGCGATCAGGAGGAGTTGCGGCGGCTGTTTGCCGAACGTGGCCTTGCCGCACTATTCGATGGGGGAATTTTTGGTAGCCCTGCCGACAAGGATGAAATTCTGGCCCGTGAGCGGTCGTCTGGAAATTTGAGTTTTCCGGCCTTGTTCGTAGGCGACAGCCGCTACGACCATGAGGCTGCGCAGCGTGCTGGCATCGATTTTGTGTTTGCCAGTGCTTGGACCGAGTTTTCAGGGTGGCAGGATTATGTCTCGACAAGGCAGTTGGCTGTGGTCTCGTCGCTGAAGGAGCTGGTTCCCATGTATACAGAACGTTGTTAGGAGAGTGAATTGATGAAGTATCCCTTGATGCGTAACAACATCCTGCGCGAAGATCTGGACGCAGTGATTGAACACCTCAAACAAGATGACCCTATTCTTACCCATAGTGCCAATGTACGAGCCTTCGAGACCGAATGGTCTGAGTGGTTGGGCGTAAAGTACAGCGTGTTCGTCAACTCCGGGGCATCGGCCAACCTTTTGACCATGGCGATTCTCAAGATTCGCCACCCGGAAGGAGGTAAAGTCATCGTTCCGTCTCTCACTTGGATCTCGGATATCGCGTCGGTGATTCAGAATGGCTTCAAACCTGTTTTTGTGGATATCGATCACCGAAGTTTGGCGATGGATCCCCGGCAGGTCATTGCAAAGCTTAGTAACAAGACGCGGGCAGTTTTCCTGACCCATGTCCAGGGGTTTGACGGTCTGACCGATGAATTGCTTGCCGAGCTTAAAAAACGTGATGTCCCGCTGATCGAGGATGTCTGCGAGTCTCATGGCGCCACGCATCACGGCGTAAAATTGGGGAACTTTGGCTGGATCTCGAATTTCTCCTTTTATTACGCGCATCATTTGAGCACGATCGAAGGCGGTATGATCTGCACGAATGATGAGAAAGTTTATCAGCAAGCGCGCATGTTCCGCTCTCACGGCATGGTCCGGGAATCGAACGATTCTGCGGTGCGCGAAGAGTACCAGCGACAGAATCCGGAATTGAATCCGGATTTCATATTTGCCTTTCCGGCTTACAACGTGCGCAATACCGAGATCGGCGGGATCATGGGGCGCAGCCAGCTGAAACGTCTTGATGCCAACATCGAGCGCCGCAACCATAATCTTAAGCGCTTTCTCGGTCAGATCGACCCCAAAAAATATCGAACCGATTTTAAGGTGGAGGGGTGCAGCAACTATGCTTTCAATCTGATCCTGAAGCATGCGGATGATGATCTGGCTAATCGTCTCATGCAAAAGATGCGGGATGCGGGGATCGAATTTCGCCGCGGCAGTGCCGGAGGAGGCAACCAGATACGTCAGCCCTATCTAAGGGGCGTCGTGCCGGAAGGACACCATTTTAAATTCCCTGAGGTCGAACATGTTCATTTTTATGGTTTCTACATCGGCAATTTTCCGACCTTGCGTGATGAAGAAATCGACGAGATCTGCGGCGTTCTCAACTCGGTATGAAAGAAGATCCAGCCGGTCAGTCCTTGCAGAGACAATTGGGCGCTGACGCCAGCGTGAACTCAGCGATCATTCTGGCCGGGGGATTAGGCACACGCTTGCGCGGTGTCGTGCACGATCTCCCCAAAGCTATGGCGCCAATCAAGGGTCGCCCTTTCCTCGAACATCAGATCGATTATTGGATCAAGCAAGGTATCCGTCATTTTATTCTCTCCGTCTGCTATCGCCGGGAAGTCATCATGAAACACTTCGGCGAAAAATACCGGGAGGCGCGTATTGAATACGCTGTCGAAGAAGCCCCCTTGGGAACAGGCGGAGGATTGTTGCTCGCGGTCGAAAAATTGGACAAGCGCGCACCTTTCCTCTTGCTGAATGGCGATACATTCTTTGAAGTTGCGTTGGCCGAGCTAACTAGTTTTCACATCCATCGCCGATCCGATTGGACCTTTTCGCTTTTCATGACCGATGAAAAAAAACGCTATATGGGGATGAAAGTAGACGCCGAAGGGCGGGTTTTATCGTTGCGATCAGATTCCAGTCAGCCCGGACAGCTTGCCAATGGTGGCGTTTATCTGGTCAACCCGGAACTCTTGTCCGCTTATGCCTGGAAGCCTGGCGTTAAACTCTCGCTCGAAGACGACATCCTGCCGACTTTGTTTGCCGGTGGGACGCGGTTTTTTGGGCATGCTTGTAGCGGGCGTTTCATCGATATCGGCCTTCCCGAAGATTATTTCCGTTCGTCAGACATCCTCGATGAATGAAAAAATGATATAATCCCAGATGCGTTAGCGGCATTTTTCTGAAAGTGAAAGGCATGCCATTCTCAATCAAAAACAAAAAGGAGGAAAATAAATGAGCTGCAATATTCTTGTAACGGGGGGTGCTGGATACCTTGGGTCCATTATGGTCCCTGAACTCGTCAATGACGGCCACAAGGTCACGGTGTTGGACAATTTTATGTACAAGCAGTCAAGTCTCAACCACCTCTGCTATCATCCCAATTTCTCAGTAGTCCGGGGAGATGTCCGGGTTGAAAAGACTGTCAAGCCGCTCCTCAAAAAGGCGGATATTATTATTCCTTTGGCAGCCTATGTCGGCGCCCCGCTCTGTTCTCAGGATCCGGTCGGCTCGCAAACGGTGAACCATGATGCTGTCCTGATGATGTTAAAACACATCTCGAAAGATCAGCGTATCCTGATGCCGACCACCAATAGCGCTTACGGCACGAACGCAACAAACAGTTGCTGTACCGAAGAGTCTCCTTTGCGACCCATTTCCAAATATGCCATCGACAAGGTAGAGATCGAAAAGAAACTGATCCAACATCCTAACGCGATCAGTTTTCGTTTGGCGACGGTATTTGGAATGTCGCCTCGGATGCGGCTGGATCTGCTTGTGAATGACTTTGTCTACCGGGCGGTGTCTGACCGGTTCGTCGTGCTCTTCGAAGGCCAATTCAAGCGCAACTACATCCATGTCCGTGATGTCACGCGCGTTTTCAAGCACGGGCTTGCCAACTTTGACAAGATGAAGGGGCAAATTTACAACGTGGGTCTCTCAGATGCCAACGTATCCAAAACGGAACTTTGCCAGCATATTCAAAAGCAGTTACCGGATTTCGTGTTCCTGGATGCTCCTGTGGGCAAAGATCCGGATCAACGGAATTACATTGTTTCCAACGAAAAGATCGAGGCTACCGGCTTTAAGCCGCAAGTATCTTTGGATATGGGCATTGCCGAACTCATCAAAGGCTACGCCATGATCCGAAATACTGTTTACGGTAACGTCTAGTTTCGCTCTGGAACGAGCTTCCCCTTTAGGAAAGACATGCTAACAGAAAAGTACAATTTTTTTATTGTCGGTGCGGGGATCGTGGAACTGGCGATCGCCCGCGAATTGAATCTGCGATATCCTGCCGCGTAGATCACTGTGATCGAAAAAGAACCGGACGTGGCTTTTCACAGCAGCGCACAATAAAAGGGGACAGATTGAAAGCGCCGGTAAAAGCCGGCAAGGAGTAGGAGGTGCAAGGTCCTCCACATGGTAAAGGATAGCGACCAGCCATGGACCCGAGTCATGCGTCGGCCAATCATAAGGAGGGCGGCGAGGCGTTGACAGGGGGCGTGCAGGCCGGGCAATTGAGCTCCGAAATCACCTTATTCGGGTTGTCGACCTTGTGATCTGAAGGGGAAGGCAGCACGGTGCGCCGCGATAGCGCGAGTGGCGAACCGGACCCGCGGAGTCAGAGAACCAGGGCATGCAGGCAAGCTCCATGCACGGAAACCGGGAGGTCCCAGGGGTGGCCCGGAAGGATATCCACCACCGGTCCGGTCGGGGAAGGCGCAAAGGCCGAAGCCCGACATGAATGCCCATGGGGAGTCGGACGGGGGCATAGTGTGTGCTGGGCAGCGCCCAGATCAGGAGGGTTGAAGTCCCTCTGGCTCTCGAAGAGGATAAAAAGTTTAGCAAAATATTTGGCCAAGTATGTGGTGAGTCCGCCGCTATCGGTGAGGCGGATAGAAAGCTATGATGGGCAGCGGGTAACGTATTGGTACCATGATCACAAGAGCGGCAGACGCCAAAAGGAAGAAATAGATGTGTATACCTTTATCGGACGTATGGTGCAGCACCTATTGCCCAAAGGGATGCAGCGGATACGCTATTATGGACTGCATGCAACAGCGGTCTATGAGAAGGTTCGAAAGAAAATAAAGGCCATAGTACCAGCAGATGCTTCCCAATGCAGGGAGACCTTTAGCATACGGCGGAAGGGATACCGGCAAATGGTAGTAGAAACAAGTGGCAAGGACCCCTTTATTTGTTCCTATTGTGGAGGGGAGATGATGCTGTGGAAGATATGGCATCCCCGCTATGGAGTAATCTATGACGAAGAAGAAAGGCTCAAGTCGGGATATTATGAGCCCGTTGAGCGAGGAAGAGATCAGGATGTCAGGGATACGGGACACCCACTATTACAGTTATCGTTGCCGGGATTGTGGGCGTGAGGCCAAGATGGAGGATATCATTGTAGATTCGTTTCCATCCTCGCCAAGATCAAGACACCGCATGCCTGAATTGCAATGTGCCTGCGGTGGTGATCTTTGTTATGTTAAAGATTTTTAAAGTCCGCCCGAAGGGCGTTAAGTTCTCCGGGTACTCACGCTGGATTTTTCTCTTTACCTTAATTTTAGCTGCTATCCTTCTTTTCCTGGCTCTGCGCGGTGTAGATTGGAAAGAACTCTGTTATATAATCCAAAGCGCGCGTTGGGAATACTTGGCGATAGCTTTTCTTCTGGTGAGCGCTAATTACATAATGCGTGCCTTACGCTGGCGGGTGCTGCTCAGCGCAGAGCGCTGGATGTCTGTGTTGGACGTATTCTGTGCAATGATGGTGGGCTACATGGGTAATTCTTTTCTGCCAGCCCGCGCAGGGGAAATAGTGCGTTCTGTTGCCCTAGGTCGCCGGGCAAAGATAAGTTCCAGTTTCGTCCTGGCCACCGCTCTCACTGAGCGTATCTTGGATGCGTGTGTTTTAGTACTGATAGGTTCAGCAACCCTAACTATACTGCTCGGTACCTCGCACGCCCTATTGAACGCGGGCAAGGGGATGGCCATTATTAGCGCTGCTGGACTGGTTGGTATCTTCATCTTACCTATGCTGGAGCGTCCGACTCAATGGGCATTGGGCCATCTGCCATTGCCGTCGTCATGGAAAGCCAAGCTAAGCGGCTTGCTGCAACAGTTTTTACTGGGTATACGTTCACTGCGCCACACCGGACGGGCTCTGAGCTTCTTCGCTTTCACTGCTATCATCTGGATGGTAGAAGCGTTTGTTACCATTACCGTTGCCCGTTCTCTTGCGCTGGCCTTCTCCGTCCCCCAGGCATTGTTGTTGAATGTTGCATTGGGCCTCTCCAGCGCTATCCCTTCCACGCCGGGTTACATCGGGGTGTTTCAGTTTGTTGCCGTATCAATACTGGCTCCTCTCGGTTTTAACCAGAACCAGGCATTAGCTTATATACTCGTAGCCCAAGCCCTGGGGTATATTATAACTATCTGGTGGGGATTGTTTGGTCTGTGGCGATTGAGGTTATTTGGAAGTAAATCGGGATAGCGCCCTTTATTGTGTTGACAGCAGGCAGATGGAATACCACAGTCACCGCATGCCAGGTATTTGCATAAAAAATAAATCTGTCCGTTCGCAGTAACAACTGAGTAACAATTGTATTATCCAGCGGGTTAAAGTCCCGTCCGGGGAATTGTTCGTGCAACCCGGTAACACAGGGAAGCGGCGTCTAAGTAATCAGAGGTCGTAAGTTTCCCGATGGCAAAGCCGCAGGCCGTAACGCGAGTGAACCCAGATGTATCCTCGTTAACTAAAGCAGGAGATGCCGACCCTGTGGACAGAAGGGGAAGGCCGATGCATTCAGACAGGGAGAACGGCAATGGTCTG
>Ga0209777_10002757_pt1 | contig 22613 bp, 21 predicted proteins | sample FrelakmetHBP12HB_FD_187147 | JGI IMG/M metagenome (GOLD analysis project Ga0209777, IMG submission 187147) | Freshwater lake sediment microbial communities from the University of Notre Dame, USA, for methane emissions studies -HBP12 HB (SPAdes)... | ecosystem: Environmental > Aquatic >...
GCTGAGCTTCGCTGGCGGCACGGACGGCACGATTTCCGGCAAGCCTATCTATAAACATACTTTCTATTTCACGGTTGCCCTGCGTGATGGTAGCATTCCAGCCAAGGCCGACACGGCCGCGCTGACTCTGACCGTCATAGACCCGCCCTCTGCTACCTATGTTTGTGGCGACGTCAACAGTGATTGTGCAGTCGACATCTCTGATGCTGTCTATCTGATCGCTTATATCTTTTCCGGCGGTTCGCCTCCGAATCCGTTGGCTTCTGGGGATGCTAATTGCGATAGCGCTGTGGACATATCTGATGTGGTGTATCTGATTAGCTACATCTTTTCGGGCGGGGCAGCGCCCTGTGCGGGATGTTAAACTGGCAAACAGATTGGTGATCAACTCCTTGTCTGCGGTGATGTTACGTCACGGAAGAAAAGAGCTTGCATGCGGCAGGAAAAAACGTATATTACATATCTTGTTTGGAGCGCTTGGCTTCTGGGATCAGTTTGCAGATTTGTTGATTTGAGGAGATAGACTGTGGCAAAGAAAAAAACCGATGCGCGCGGCACGATCACGATAGAGTGCACTGAAGCGGCCAAAGAGGGCAAGACGGCGTCAAGGTATACCACCAGCAAGAATAAGCGCAATACTCCCGACCGGATGGAACTGAAAAAATACAATCCCCATTTGCGTCGGCACACAATTCACAAAGAGATTCGTTAGCCTATCGGGCGAGCATTGGCTCACGACCCGCTCGCACAGAATTATCGCCAGGGCACGCCACCGCGTGCCCTTGTTTTTTTCCGCTCATTTGCACCAATATCCACTTGTAGAGGAATGACCAATCCCGTACGTTGGCGCCGATATCGACTGCCGCCTACGTGGAACAGCGGCGGACAGTTTAACGGCTACCAAATACTTGGTTTCTGATGACTTCCTTTCGTCGCTTCGCCGAATTTTTCGGACTAAAACAGAGCATTGTTGCCCTACTCGGCATGGTGATTCTCGTGGGCATGGGGGAGCGGATGGCGGAACGGTTTCTCCCTATCTACCTAATGGCTCTTGGTGGCGGCGCGCTGGCGATCGGCCTGCTCAATGGCCTGCAGAATCTGCTGGGAGCACTCTACTCGTTTCCGGGGGGTTATCTTGCTGACCGGCTCGGAACTAAAAGGGCTCTGTTAGTATTCAACCTGCTGGCGATGACAGGATATGTCATTGTCATCCTGGTTCCGTCAATCTGGGCAGTGATGGCGGGCGCCTTTTTCTTTCTCACCTGGTCAGCAATCTCTCTTCCAGCAACCATGGGGCTCGTCGCACGAGCGCTCCCCAAGACAAAGCGGACCATGGGCGTTACTATGCATTCGCTAATCCGTCGCATTCCGATGTCACTCGGACCGCTTATTGGCGGTCTATTTATTGATACCTGGGGAGAGCGCACCGGTGTGCGGCTGGCGTTTGTGGCGGCACTGGCGATGGCAGTAGTTGCGGCGGTTATGCAGCAAATCATGATCAAAGATGATCAATCAGCCACGGCGGCAAGCTCGAAAACAGCGGAGAGCAACCCGCTCAAGCTATTCAAACTAACGAGTCCGGCGCTACGCAACTTGCTGGTGGCTGATGTGCTGATTCGGTTTTGCGAGCAGATACCGTATGCGTTTGTTGTGATCTGGTGCATGAAGCTGATTACTTCGCCCGTTCACGCTTTCCAGTTTGGTATCCTGACAACAGTGGAAATGGCTACGGCAGTGCTTGTGTACATACCGGTCGCTTACTTTGCCGACAAGACGCAAAAAAAACCGTTCATCGTAATCACGTTCATAAACTTCACGCTGTTTCCGTTGTCGCTGATGCTATGCCAATCTTTCTGGCCGCTGGTTTTGGCATTCATATTACGCGGTCTCAAGGAATTCGGCGAGCCAACCCGCAAGGCGTTGATTATGGATTTGGCGCCAGTTGGTCGGGAGGCGGGGATGTTTGGGTTGTACTATCTGATTCGCGACACCATCGTCTCATTGGCGGCATTTGGTGGCGCGGCGCTCTGGATGATCAGCCCCGCGACCAATCTGCTGACGGCGTTTGGATTCGGCCTGATCGGTACCGTCTGGTTTGCCCTGCGTGGCAAAGAGGTCACCGCATAGCGCAGGCAAACATGTCCGTGATCAACAACCCGCACAGGGGGCTGAGCCACCACTGAAGATATAGCTAATCAGATAGGCCGCGTCAGAGATATCAATCGCGCTATCACAATTGGCGTCGCCATAACTGAGTGGGTTGGGCGCCGGACCGCCGGAGAAGATGTATTTGATCAGGTACACGACATCGCTGATGTCAATGCTGCCATCTGAGTTGGCGTCACCACATGTCGCCGGTTCGGGATTCCAGCCAGCCACACGCGCAAGCATCCACCACCAGGTTTTGCCCTTCTGGTAGCAGTTGAAGCAGTGCGAATGTGCGCATTCAACACAGGCGGGGCAAGAATTACTGGCACACCATGTATAACACCATTCGCAGGCTTCACTGCCGTCGGGATAATAGGTGTTGTCGGGGCTGTAGCTCTCGATGTCGGCAAAATCAAAGAGTATCTTGCTATGGGCCGCGCACCAGGCGCGAATCTGATTGTTGCGCTGATAAAGATTTCCCTCAGGACCAATGCCATCAAGGTGACCGGTCATATAGAGGAACGTAACATTGGGATACTCACCTTCAAGCTGATTCATGGCGTTGAGATAGGCGGTGATGTTTTCTTCAGGGCTGTCGACTCCTCCACACCAGGACCACATCACGAAATTGCATTCCGGATGAGCGTCAAGATAGCCCCGCGTCACATCTGGCCACCCGGTGTCAACGCCAGAACCAAGGTCACCGTTGTATTCGGTGACGGTTGGTAGCGCGTATAGCGTGGCGTTTTCTGCTTCCAACATGCCCAGGCCGGTCATGATTTGGCTACCATGAGATGTGTGTCCATAGAAAAAGTTGTAATCGGCGCGGACTTGATTGAGGTAACTGGCCGGAATCTGACTGAACTTGGCGACGGTTGTATGATCGGCAATGATCGCGGCCGCAGACAACGACGGTGTTGCGGCAGGCAACAGCAATGCTAAGACGACCAGCAACAATCTTATTTTTGTCAGAAAATCCTCCAAGAAGTAGACCGGGTAGTCGAGACGCCAGCACCCAAGGGCTAATATAGCCTGTCTTGACGGTGTTGTCAAGGGGTTTCCTGCCCATAGCTGGTACGGCCAGCAACTGAAATGCGATGTGCGCTGAAGCAGCCAAATCTCTCTTGATTTTGGTAGGCGCACTTAGTATCCTCTGCCCGACGAAAAAGTTTCGGTAGCGGTAACAACTAATACAGATTCGAGAGAAACCATGGAACGACCTAAATTCCCACGCTTAGCCCAGAATTCACTTAGTACGGCGGGTGCGATCATCGCACTAGTGACCGGACTGATCGTGATCATCATGCTGGGCATTAGTTTGACCGGCGCGGAAACCAATGCCTACTTCGGCATTTTCGTCTTCATGGTGCTGCCCGTCTTTCTGTTTCTTGGTTTGCTGCTTATTCCACTGGGAATGTTCCGGCAATGGCGTAGATGGCAACGCTCCGGCCGAGAGGAAATGCCCGAATGGCCGTTGATCGACCTCAACCGCGCCGGTCATCGCAACGCCACAATCATTTTTCTGGTTGGTACTGTCTTGTTCCTCGGGATTGGTGCTGTCGGCAGTTATCAGGCGTATCACTTCACCGAGTCGGTGACTTTCTGTGGCACGACCTGCCATGAAGTTATGGAGCCTGAGCACACGGCTTATCTGCAATCACCGCACGCGCGTGTGGCCTGCGCCGAGTGCCACGTTGGTTATGGCGCCGGTTGGTATGCCAAGTCGAAGCTGTCGGGCGCCTATCAGGTCTACGCGACGCTGGCAAACAAGTATCCACAACCGATTCCCACACCAATCACCAACCTGCGGCCGGCGCAGGAGACTTGCGAGCGTTGTCACTGGCCGGAGAAGCGATACGGTGCACAACAGCGGCAATACTTCCATTATGAGTATGATGAGTCCAGCACGCCCTGGGCTATCAATATGCTCGTGCGAGTGGGGGGTGGCAATCCGATCCTTGGCCACGCGGCCGGCATCCATTGGCATATGAACGTTGGCGTTGACCTCGAGTACATTTCACGCGACGAACGTCGGCAAGATATTCCCTGGATACGCGCCGTGGACAAGAATACCGGTCGTGTTACCATTTACCAAAACGAAGAGAAGCCCCTTACGGAAGAGGAGATCAATAGCACACCAAAGCGCAGAATGGACTGCGTGGACTGTCACAATCGCCCAAGCCACATTTTCCATTCTCCCGACTATGCGATTGATGAGGCGATCACGCTCAAGAAGATCGATCGCTCACTGCCGGATATCAAGAAAATCGCCGTAGAGGCGATGTCTAAAGAGTATGACACCAAAGATGCTGCCTCCGCGGGTATCGCCGGGACGATTAGTGACTATTACAAGCTCAAGGACGCCACGTTTTACGACGCCAACGAAGTTCAAATCACCAAAGCCATTAGTGCGACGCAGGAAGCGTTTTCGAAGAACGTCTTTCCCTGGATGAAAGCCAAATGGTCGGGTTACCCCGACAACATCGGTCATTTTATCAATCCCGGATGTATGCGCTGCCATGACGGCAAGCATAAAAGCGCCGACGGCGTCACGATTACCCGTAAGTGCAATACATGTCACTCCCTCCTATCGCAGGGTCGCCCCGATAGTTTACAAATGTCTACTTCAGAAGGCGGTTTGGAATTTGTTCATCCGGTTGATATTAGCGACGCTTGGAAAGAAACCGGCTGCTACGAATGCCACCAGGGTGTGCAACCCTGACGTTCAGTGAGTTTTACTTAGATCCATTCCCGTTCCGTGATGGCATAGCTTGCGTTTCGCTGATAGGCCTTTTTAGTCATCGACGTCACTGCCTATCAGTATGAAACATAATGCGTTACCAATATCGATTGCGACTTCTTTCACAATCTTTCGTTTCTAGGCGTGACAAGCCGAGAGCCCCAACGTATCTTCGTGGCGATCTTTAGGGCTGCCCAGCCGACGGATGGAATGCTGTGGGGCAGCGTCCTAGGTTCAGGATGGAAGATGAATAATATCTGTGATTTCTCATAATCGATGCCGATCTTGAAAAAAGAGTGTGCTCCGTCCACTTGAGAGGTCATCAACCATGGGACGACGCAGGACCTACATTACTTGAGGAACAAGATCTATGCTGGAACCGGTTGTGGAGATTGAGCAGCAAGTGACCTTCAAACAAGAGCAGTTGCAAACGCTGTTCACCGTCTTGCAGAAACGGGGTTACCAGCTTGTCGGGCCGACGATCCGCGACGGCGCGATTGCCTACGATGAACTAAATTCCACGGCCGATCTTCCGGTCGGCTGGACCGATGAGCAGGATGCCGGCCATTACCGATTGGCACGTCGCAAAGATGCTGCCTACTTCGGTTATGTGGTCGGGCCGCACTCATGGAAGAAGTTTCTCTATCCGCCCGTGCTCAGCCTGTGGAAAGCTAATCTGCATAAAGGCGAAATGGTAATCTCGTCGGAGACCTCCGAGACACCTAAGTACGCATTGATTGGCGTGCGTTCCTGCGAGTTGCATGCGATCGCGATTCAGGACAAGATTTTCTTGCAGGGCAAGTACACAGACCCTGTCTACAAAGCGCGGCGCGAAAAGGCATTCATCGTAGCCGTGAACTGCGTCACCACTGGTGGTACGTGTTTTTGCGTTTCGATGAAGACCGGTCCCAAAGCTACCTCCGGTTTTGACTTGGCGCTCACGGAAGTGATCGACGGCAAATGTCATTACTTCGTCGGCGAGTCGGGTAGCGCAGTGGGAGCGGAGGTGCTCTCGGAGTTAGCCAAGCAGCAAGCAACGGCGGAAGAACAACAAGCCGCCAAGGACTTGATGGAAGAAGCGGCGCGGAAGATGGGACGACAACTGGATACGACGGGAATCTACGAGTTGCTCTATCGCAACATTGAGTGTGCGCGCTGGGAGAATGTTGCAGGTCGTTGTCTGACCTGTACTAATTGCACGATGGTGTGTCCGACTTGCTTCTGCATGACCGTCGTCGATACGACTGATCTCACCGGTCACAATGCCGAGCGCACACGGCGCTGGGACTCTTGTTTCACCCTCGACTTTTCATACATTCACGGTGGTAGTATTCGCAATTCACCAAAATCGCGCTATCGCCAGTGGATGACTCACAAACTCGCCGCCTGGCAGGATCAATTCGGTACTTCGGGGTGTGTGGGATGTGGCAGATGCATAACCTGGTGCCCTGTCGGTATTGACATTACCGAGGAGGCGCGTGCTATTCGGGCAGGCGATAAAACCGACAAAGCGACCAAGGCAATAAAGGAGCATTAGGATGGAGACATTGGAACCGATTCTGGCTGCGCACCCGTTCTTCACGGGCATGTCGCCGGAACTACTGAAGCTGCTCGTGGGTTGCGCTTCAAACGTCAAGTTTGATGCCGGCGACTTCATTTCTCGCGAGGGACAAGATGCCTCGGAATTCTTCATCATTCGTCAGGGCAAGGTAGCGCTCGAGTTGTTTAGTCCGACGCACGGTGCGATCACCGTAGAGACGTTGGAGGACGGCGAGGTAATGGGTTGGTCGTGGCTGCTGCCACCCTATCGCTCACATTTTGATGCGCGGGCGATGGAGTTGACTCGCACCATCCGTTTCGATGGCAAGTGTCTGCGCAGCAAGCTGGAAGCAGATCATCACTTGGGATATGAAATGCTGAAGCGGTTCGTCAAAATCATCGCCGAGCGGCTTTCAGCTACAAGACTACAACTACTGGACATCTATGGAACCCGTGTTTGATTCCAAAGCGGCGCCAAAAGAAGCCGTTCCTAGCCCGATGGCGCCGGAAATCTTTCGGGTGGAGAAATATCGTAGAGAAACTCACGACACTTATACCTTAGAGCTAAGACCTGCAAGTGGGACGGGGGAGCATCGATTCAAAGCCGGCCAGTTCAATATGCTATACACATTCGGTGTGGGAGAGGCCGCGATCTCGATCAGCGGCGATCCGTCCTTGCCAAATCATCTGATTCACACGATTCGTGCGGTCGGCGCTGTTACCAAAGCGATGTCAAAGCTGAAAGTAGGCGGCACGATCGGAGTGCGCGGACCTTTTGGAAGCTGTTGGCCTGTACAAGAAGCAGTCGGCAACGACGTACTGATTATTGCCGGTGGTATCGGTCTGGCGCCGCTACGCCCGGTCATTTATCAAGTGCTGGCCGAGCGTCGCAAGTATGGCAAAGTGTTTCTGCTCTATGGCACGCGCACGCCTGATGATCTGCTCTACCGCGGTGAATTGGAGAAATGGCGCGCCCGTTTCGATATGGAGGTTCTGGCTACTGTCGACCGCGCTTCTTCTGACTGGCACGGCAACGTCGGCGTAGTAACAACTCTGCTCAAGAAACTTGTCCTCGATCCTAATAATACGGTCGCCATGATCTGCGGACCGGAAATCATGATGCGTTTCGTAGCCATGGACTTGATCAAGAAAGACTTCGGACTCGACCGCATCTATGTCTCGATGGAGCGCAACATGAAGTGCGGAATCGGCCTGTGCGGGCATTGCCAGTACGGCCCGACATTCATCTGCAAAGACGGTCCGGTCTATACTTACGATCGGGTTATCGAACTTCTGGCACGGCGGGAGATCTGAAATGCCTGCGAATACTAAACCGAAACTTGCAGTATGGAAATTCGCTTCCTGTGACGGTTGCCAACTGAGCCTGCTGGACTGCGAAGATGAATTGCTGGCGGTTGCCGGTGTTGTCGAAATCGCCAACTTCCCGGAAGCGACTCGCGCATTGACCAAAGGTCCCTACGACCTGTCGCTGGTGGAAGGTTCAATTACGACCTCCCATGACGCCGAGCGCATCCAGAAAGTGCGCAAGATGTCGAAGTATCTAATCACTATCGGCGCCTGCGCTACGGCTGGCGGCATCCAGGCATTGCGCAATTTTGCCGACGTCACGGATTTCATCAATTATGTCTACGCTTCCCCGCAATACATCGAGACGCTGCACAAGTCCGCGCCGATCGCCGACCACGTGTCTGTCGATTTCGAACTGCGCGGCTGTCCGATCAACAAAATGCAGCTCGTGGAAGTGCTTAGCGCCTTCCTCAACGGACGCAAGCCGAACACACCGGCTTACGGTGTCTGCGTGGAATGCAAGCTGAGAGGAACTCCATGTGTTATGGTTGCGCAGGGAATCCCCTGCATGGGGCCGGTGACTCATGCCGGTTGCGGCGCAATTTGCCCAGCGTTTGACCGTGGTTGTTACGGCTGCTTCGGTCCGAAAGAGACGGCCAACACCATCTCGCTAAGCGAGCAGTTCCATAAATCCGGCGTTACGGACGAACAATTGATACGCGCCTATCGCAGCTTCAACGCCTGTTCGGACACGTTCCGGAAAGAGGGTGACGCGCATGAAAGGCAATAGAATGATCAAAGTCGATTACCTGGCCCGCGTCGAGGGCGAGGGATCGCTTTACGTGAAGATAAAAGACAACAAGGTTGAAGACGTCAAATTCAAGATCTTCGAACCCCCTCGTTTCTTTGAGGCGTTCCTGCGTGGCCGCGAATACAAAGAAGCCCCCGACATCAGCGCCCGAATTTGTGGCATCTGCCCGATTGCCTACCAAATGAGCGCAGTCACCGCCATGGAGGATGCGTTGGATATGAAGGTTGATGGCCAGCTTCGCGCGCTGCGGCGTCTGATCTACTGCGGCGAATGGATTGAGAGTCATGTGCTGCACGTCTACATGCTGCATGCTCCCGATTTCCTGGGCTACGAGGACGCGATCCAGATGGCCAAGGATTATCCCGATGCTGTTCAGCGTGGTCTGCGTCTGAAGAAAGTCGGCAATGACCTGATGACCATTGTTGGTGGTCGCGAAATTCATCCGGTCAACGTTCGCGTCGGCGGATTCTACAAAGCTCCCAACAAAGCAAAATTTAGGGCGATCACGGAAGAGTTGAAGTGGGCGCGGGACGCTGCGGTCGAGACGGTCAAATTCGTCTCCACGTTGAGATTCCCCGATTTCGAGCGCGACTACGAATTTGTCGCATTGCGGCATCCGGACGAGTATCCGCTTTTTGAAGGCCGCTTGGTTTCGAACAAGGGACTGGATATTGAAATCAAAGACTACGAGCAGCACTTTGCCGAAGAGCATGCCAAGCACTCGCACGCGTTGCACTCCGTTCTTAAGGCTCGCGGCGCCTATTTTGTCGGGCCGCTGGCGCGCTATAGTCTCAACCATGATCGCTTGACACCGCTCGCACAGCAGATGGCGAAAGAAGCCGGATTGGGCAAAACGTGCAATAATCCTTTCAAGAGCATCATTGTTCGCAGTGTGGAAGTCGTCTGGGCCTGCGAGGAGGCACTACGGATTATCAACGAATACGAAAAGCCGGACGAGCCATACGTGGAGGCAAATCCTCGCTCCGCAGTAGGCTGCGGTTGCTCGGAAGCTCCGCGCGGCATCTGCTACCATCGATATCGTCTGGATGACAACGGTATCATTCTGGACGCGAAGATCGTCCCGCCGACGTCTCAGAACCAGAAAACGATCGAGGGCGATCTCGCCGAATTCGTGCCGAAGCATCTTGAGCTGTCCGATGAAAAACTGACCTGGCAATGCGAGCAGGCGGTTCGTAACTATGACCCCTGTATATCCTGCGCAACTCATTTCCTGAAACTCGAGATCGAGCGGGAGTGAACGACGTGATGGAGGGCGGGGAAAGTGATCGCAACAAGCGAAGTCTGGCGCTGATTATCGGCGTCGGCAATGAATACCGGCGCGACGATGGTGTCGGCGCTGAAGTGGCACGGCGGATTGACAAACTCAATCTGCCGCAAGTCCGAGTTCTGGCGCATTCGGGCGAAGGAGCCTCGCTGCTAGAACATTTCCGCGAAGCTGATCTGGTCATTATCATCGATGCCGTACAATCTGAGTCCTTGCCGGGCGCCGTGCATTTGTTTGACGCCGGCAATTCACCGATCCCCGTCGACTTCTTCAATTACTCAACACATGCCTTCAGCGTCGCTGAAGCGGTGGAACTGGCGCGCGCGCTAAACAAGCTGCCGACGCGGCTTTTGCTTTACGGTATTGAGGGGACGGATTTCTCCGCCGGTATCGGCCTGACGGAAGCAGTACAGGTCTCCGCTGGCACGGTGGTGGAGCGGATAACGAATGATCTGAAACAAATGGCATCGTCACACTGCAGTTAAGTCGTCTGCTTGCTTCGACGGCAGACGCCGTATAATTTTGGCATGAAGAATTCTTTGACCCCGCAGCACGACCATCAGGATGGAATGCATCGGTTACGTCTAGTGATTCGTGGCGCCGTGCAGGGAGTCGGCTTCCGCCCGTACATCTACCGTCTCGCCGACGAGTTGAAACTCCGGGGCTTTGTTACTAATACCGCACAGGGCGTTGTGATCGACATCGAGCAGGAACAGCAGACACTTGATCAGTTTCTCGCGCGGCTGCCGCGAGAGTTACCGCCGCGTGCCTTTATTCAGAGTTGCGAAGTGTCCCACCTCGATCCGCTCGGCTACGAGTCGTTTGAGATTCACACAAGCTCCGATGGCGGCAGCAAGACGGCGTACGTCCTGCCCGATATCGCTACCTGTCCCGATTGCCTGCAAGACATTTTCGATTCCACCAACCGGCGTTATCTCTACCCATTCACCAACTGTACCAACTGCGGACCGCGATTTACGATCATTGAATCCCTGCCATACGATCGTGCCAACACGACGATGAAGAAGTTCGCGATGTGCCCCCGCTGTCGAGAGGAGTACGAAAACCCGCGCGATCGACGTTTCCATGCTCAGCCGAACGCCTGTCCTGACTGCGGCCCACAGCTTGAATTGTGGGACAATGCCGGTGGCGTTCTGGAACGCAAACACGATGCCTTGTTGGCAACTGCGGAGGGGATCAAAGCGGGCATGGTTGTCGCTCTCAAAGGCCTCGGTGGTTTTCATCTGATTGTCGACGCTCGCAATGAGCAGGCAGTTGCCACCTTGCGAAAGCGGAAACGTCGCACCAGCAAACCGCTGGCGCTAATGTATCCGACGCTTCAGCAAGCTCTTGATGATTGCCTTGCCGATGATGTCGAAGAACGTTCACTGACCTCCATCGAGTCGCCAATCGTGCTGTTGCGCAGACGGCAAGACGTATCTCGGATTGCTGCGGCAGTAGCACCCGGCAATCCCTACTTGGGAGTTATGTTGCCTTACACGCCGTTACATCACCTGCTGATGCGGGAGCTCGGTTTCCCAATCGTAGCCACCAGTGCCAACCTGGCGGAAGAACCAATCTGCATCGACGAGCAAGAAGCACTTCGACGGTTGCACGGAATTGCTGACCTATATCTCGTGCATGATCGTCCAATCAAACGACACGTTGACGATTCCATCGTACGTATCGTGGCCGGACGCGAGCAGGTGACTCGCCGGGCACGTGGCTATGTGCCATTGCCGGTGACCCTTGCTCCGTCGCTGCCGCAATCGGTCGCCGTCGGTGCGCATCTCAAAAACAGTGTGGCAGTCTCAGTCGGTTGTGACGTTTTTATCAGCCAACACATCGGCGATCTCGAAACGGCGGAAGCTTACCGCGCGTTTGAGAACGTACTGGATGACCTGATACGGCTCTACGAAATTGTTCCGGAGGTCATCGGCTGCGATCTGCACCCGGATTATCTCTCGACCAAAAAGGCGCGAGAGTTCAAGACACCGGTCGTGGCAGTACAGCACCATTACGCGCACATACTCAGTTGTATGGCCGAGAATGAAGCCGCGCCACCGGTGCTCGGGATATCGTGGGACGGCACCGGTCTGGGTGTCGATGGTACGATCTGGGGGGGAGAATTTCTGCTCGTTGATGAAACCTCATATAGTCGCGTCGGTCATTTACGGCAGTTTTCTCTTGCCGGTGGTGATGCCGCTGTTCGAGAACCGCGACGGAGTGCGCTCGGGTTGCTGTATCAGGCGTATGGCGAAAAGTGTTTTGACATGCAATCGCTCGCGGACGATGTGTTCACCACCAATGAGCTGACAGTCCTGCGCGGCATGTTGATCAACAAAGTCAACACGATTCCAACCTCCAGCGTCGGACGGCTTTTTGATGCTGTTGCCTCGCTGCTCGGCCTGTGCCATAAAGCGACCTACGAAGGTGAAGCGGCGATGGCGCTTGAGTTCGCAATCGCCGACCCTCAGATCGAAGACGTTTATCCCTTTGAAATTGGCGAGAATGACTCTATATTAGTCCTCGACTGGCAACCGGCGATCGCGCAATTGCTGGCTGATAGAGATCGCGGTGTACCGACAGCGACAATTGCGGCACGGTTTCATAATACGCTCGTGGAGATGATGGTCGCCGTGGCCAAACGGATTGCGCAGCCGAAAGTCGCGCTGAGCGGCGGCTGTTTTCAAAACAAATACCTCACTGAGCGCACCATAACGCGCCTGCGCGCCGAGGGTTTTCATCCGTATTGGCATCAGCGCGTACCCCCTAATGACGGCGGTATCGCTCTCGGTCAAATTGTCGCGGCTGCGCGCGCAAGGACAGGAAAGTAAGCGCTATGTGTTTGGCCATTCCCGGTAAAGTTATCAGCATCGCGGGGGACGATCCAGTCTTCCGAATGGGCAAGATTGATTTTGGCGGCGTTATCAAAGAGGTCAACCTCTGCTATGTCCCCGAGGTCAAACTCGGCGACTATGTCATCATCCACGTTGGCTTTGCATTGAACATCATCGATGAAGAAGAAGCTCAAAAAGTGTTCGAATACCTGCGCGAGATGGAAGAGCTTGGCAGTGAACTCGGAGAAGCTAATTGAAGTTTGTCGATGAGTACCGCGATGCCAAAGCGGCCCACGAACTGGCTGAGTGTATCAAGGCCGTCGTGACCCGACCGTGGACTATCATGGAAATTTGCGGCGGGCAGACTCACGCCATCGTCCGGTTCGGCATTGATGAACTATTGCCCTCTGAAATCACCCTGGTGCATGGCCCCGGCTGTCCCGTCTGTGTGACCGCCGTGGAATTGATCGAAAAGGCTATCGAGATAGCGTCCAACCCGAACGTTATCTTCTGCTCATTTGGCGACATGTTGCGCGTTCCCGGTTTACACCGCGATCTACTTGCCGTCAAAGCGGCCGGTGGCGATGTGCGCATCGTCTATTCGCCCTTGGATGCACTGAAACTGGCGACCGAGAATCCCGACAAACAGGTTGTCTTCTTCGCCGTCGGTTTTGAAACAACCGCACCGGCGAACGGCATGGCCGCTTATCAAGCACACCGCCTGGGCATCCGCAACTTCTCACTACTCGTGTCACACGTGCTTGTTCCCCCGGCAATGGAGGCCATTCTCGGTTCACCGCAAAATCAAGTGCAGGGATTTCTGGCGGCGGGACATGTGTGCACGGTTATGGGATATCATGAGTATGAGCCGATTGCTGCGAAATACAAAACGCCGATTGTCGTCACCGGCTTTGAGCCGCTCGATATCCTGCAGGGAATTCTGATGTGTGTAACGCAGCTTGAGGAGGGACGTTGCGAGGTTGAAAATCCATACAGCCGCGTAGTGACTCGTGAAGGCAATATCCCGGCGCAGAAACTCATGAAAGACGTGTTCGAGGTTGTTGGACGCAAATGGCGAGGCATCGGCGAAATCAACAACAGCGGCTTGGCGTTGCGCGGTGAGTATCGTCAGTATGATGCCGAACTGCGATTTGGTCTAGCTGATCGTAAGATCGAAGAGTCGCGCGAATGTATCAGCGGATTGATTCTCCAGGGAATCAAGAAGCCACATGACTGCCCGGCATTCGGCACCCGCTGTACACCGGAGCATCCACTCGGAGCAACAATGGTATCATCCGAGGGGGCTTGCGCCGCCTACTATCGCTATCGTGGCGCTACCGCCTCCGGCAGGCGCGCGGGATAGAAGGAACACAACATGGACGACGACAAGAACTTCGCCTTATCTTGCCCGACACCCCTTGCGAACTACGAACAGATTCTGCTTGCTCATGGTGGTGGCGGCAAACTGATGCACCAGCTTCTGGAGAGTGTGGTTCTGCCGGCGTTGGATAATGCGTATCTTCAGCCGCGACACGATGCCAGCGTCTTTGTAGTCGGCAATCAGAAACTGGCGTTCACAACCGATTCCTACGTTGTTAGTCCGCTCTTTTTTGCCGGGGGGGATATCGGCTCGCTGGCAATCAATGGGACGGTTAATGATCTCGCCATGGCGGGCGCGCGACCGCTGTACTTAAGTCTCGGGTTGATCCTCGAAGAAGGTTTGCCGGTTGAGACGCTCTCACGCGTGATGGACTCGATCAAGAAAACGGCTGCCGAAGCGGGCGTGCAGATCATCACTGGAGATACGAAAGTCGTCGACCGGGGCAAAGGGGACGGGATATTTATCAATACGGCCGGCATCGGTGTCGTGGAACACAGTCTGGATATTGCCCCCGGCAGCGTGCGACCCGATGATGCAATTATTCTCTCCGGCGATCTTGGCAGACATGGCATCGCCATCATGGCGCAGCGCGCCGGACTCCAATTTGAGACGACGATTGAGAGTGATTGCGCGCCGCTACACACGGCCGTACAGAAACTGCTGGCGGGTGGTATCGACGTCCACTGTTTACGAGATCTGACCAGAGGTGGTCTGGCCAGCGCGCTGACTGAGGTTGCCCAGCAGGCGCGGTTGGGCATGAACATCAAAGAAACCGCGATTGCCGTCTGCGAATCGGTACGAAGCGCCTGTGAATTGCTTGGACTTGACCCCCTCTATGTAGCCAACGAAGGTCGTTTTGTTGCCTTCGTGCCGGAGAATGACGTAGAGCGAGCGCTGGCGATTCTCAAGAAAGAACCTATCAGCGAAGCGTCTGCGCTTATCGGCAGCACAACCGTCACAGATGCCGGTCTTGTCCTGATGACCGGCATCATCGGCTCTACGCGCATAGTTGACATGCTTTCCGGTGAGCAGTTGCCGCGTATTTGTTAGCTGACCACCGATTCGCAAGCTTCTTCCTAACGATTTCCTAACACATAGATCACGGGAATCTAATCGGCCACTGTTATGGTTGTGCTTGGATTGTGTCGTACAACTACTATATTGTGAACCTGTTTCGTGGGAGTGCAACGAGATCAGTATGCCAAAAGAAAGCATCTTAGTGGTCGAGGATGAAGAAGACATCCTTGAATTGGTGAAGTACAATCTTGCCAAAGAGGGCTATCGAGTCAGCGGCGCGGCTTCCGGGGAAGTCGGCCTCAAGACAGCGCGCAGCAGTCTCCCCGATCTGATCGTCCTCGATCTGATGCTCCCCGGCATTGATGGCTTGGAAGTCTGCAAGATCCTCAAGAACGACTCGAAAACACAGCACATTCCCGTGATCATGTTGACCGCCAAGAGCGAAGACAGTGACATCATCACCGGTCTGGAAATCGGCGCCGACGACTACCTCGCCAAACCCTTTACTCCCAAAGTGCTGATTGCTCGAGTGCGAACAGTCCTGCGGCGCAAGGCAAAGGCCAATGTCAAAGAAACGGCCACTGTCCGCGTGCATGATATTGTCATCGATCCGGGTCGGCACGAAGTCACTGTAGCAGGAGAAGTTGTCGAACTCACCTTGACCGAGTTCCTGATTCTGCATTTATTGGCACGGCATCCCGGCTGGGTGTTCAGTCGCTATCAGATCGTCAACGAAATCCGAGGCGAGGAAACAATTGTCACCGACCGCGCTGTCGATGTGCAGATCGTTGGTTTGCGGCGCAAACTTGGTGACGCCGGCAAGTATGTCGAAACCGTCCGTGGTGTCGGCTACAAACTTTCGGAGTGAGAGTGAATCACACCCGCCGCACTTGGCATATATATCTTCCCCTGTTGTTGCCGACAATTCTCCTATTTCTGGCAGTGCTCTCCATAGTGATTCTTTCATCACACGTCTTATCCACGAGTCTTATTGTAATCGTCATTGCTCTGGCAGTTGGAGCGGTTGTCGTCACCTATCTGTTTGTCTGGAAGCTCGCAGTATCATTGACGCAGATCAGGGCAGGCGTTGAACGAATCGCGCAGATTGACGACAGTGGACATGCGAAGGCGACCCCTGATGACAGCGTCGCCTCGTTGGCAGTGGCTGTTAATGATGTAGCCCGACAACTCTCAGAACGCGCAGCCGAACTTACGCAGCGACGGCAAGAGCACGACACGATCATATCAAGCATGATAGAGGGTGTCCTTGTCGTCGATGCCGACGAAAAGCTGATCAGTATCAATCAGGCGGCCGCCAGATTACTCGACCTCGAAAGCGCCGACGTTCTCGGACGCACTCTGCAGGAGACCATTCGCAACAGTGATCTGCACCGACTGGTGATGCGAACTCTCAAGCTCGGTACGACGATTGAAGGCGACATTACGCTGAGCGGAGCCGAAGATCGCTATTTACAAGTAACCGGCACAATGCTACGCGATGCGACGCGCAACACAGTCGGTGCGCTTATTGTCCTGAATGATGTCACTCGTTTGCGCAAGCTTGAGCAGGTGCGACGCGATTTTGTGGCTAACGTCTCGCATGAGTTGAAAACACCGATTACGTCGATCAAGGGCTACGTCGAGACCTTGCTTGACAGCGCGTTTCGTAATCCCGATGATACCGAGCGCTTTCTGAAAATTGTCGCCAAGCAGGCCAATCGGCTTAATGCCATTATCGAAGATCTCCTGAAGCTTTCGCGCATCGAGCAAGGTGTTGAGCGGGGAGAAATTGTGCTTGAGCAAACTGCGCTAAAGGGACTGCTGACGGCGGCCATCAACGCCTGCGAAACCCAGATCACGACAAAGAACATTCATGTCTCCCTATCATGTCCTGATGATCTCATTGTCCGCATCAATCCGCCATTACTTGAACAAGCCGTCGTGAATCTTATTGACAATGCCGCCAAGTATGGTAATGCCGGAAGCCCCCTTGAGATTGCCGCCATCCAGGATAGCAGCGCCATTTCCATCGCCGTGTGTGACCATGGCGTCGGCATCGTCTCGGAACATCTGCCGCGTCTGTTTGAACGGTTCTACCGTGTCGACAAAGCACGCAGTCGCGCGGAGGGAGGGACCGGGCTGGGGCTGGCAATCGCCAAGCACATTGTACTGGCACACGGCGGCACGATATCGGTCAGCAGTCGCGTCGGTGAGGGGAGTACGTTCACTATTAGTCTTCCGTTGAGATAGGATTTTGGCAGGGTTAAAGCTTATGGACATCTCACAGTTCCCTAACGAAATCCTAACACTTTCCGTCGTTACTAAGGCAAGATGCTAAAGGACCATCGATGAGAAGACTACTCGCGCAGGCAGTCTTGATATTGGCCCTGTCACAGGCAGCCATGGCCGGGCAAATCACGGTCAAGGGATCGGACACCATGGTGCGTCTCTGCCAGCGCTTGGCCGAGGAATACATGAAAGGTCACAAGCAAACGGTGATTCAGGTTTCCGGTGGCGGATCATCATCAGGCATTGCGGCCCTGATCAATGACGCAACCAGAGTCTGCGCGTCGTCTCGTCTCCTGACCGATGCTGAAACTCGTATCGCTGAAACCAAGGGCGTGAAAGTGCATCAGGTGGTGGTTGCGCTCGATGGCATCGCAATCTATCTCCACAAGAACAACCCGATTGTTGATCTAACATTAGGGCAGCTTCGAGACATCTACACCGATCGTATCACCAACTGGAAAGACCTCGGTGGACCCGACCGACAAATTGTCCTCTATGGTCGCGAAAACAACTCCGGGACTTACACATACTTCCAGAAACAAATCTTGGGCGGTGAAGACTTCGCCGATCGCTGCGAACCATTGCCAGGCACGGCGTCGGTTGTCAATGCCGTGGCGCATGATGTCAACGGTATCGGCTATGGCGGCATTGCCTGGGCGACCACCATCAAGTATGCAGGCATCAAGGTCAACGATTCGGCGCAGGCAGTGTTGCCAAGCGCCGCAAACGTCTCTGATAGATCGTATCCGATATCGCGCGAGTTGTACTTCTTCCTGAATGGCGAACCGACGGGAGAAACGAGGGAGTTTATCGACTGGGTGCTTTCGTCGGCAGGTGAGCAGGTCGTCGTAGAGTCGGGTTACGTACCCGTGAGGGCAAAGTGAGAAAAACCGTATGACTCCCTACCAGTTCAAACCGAAATCGCGCTGGCGCGAATTCTTGGGGGAGAAATTTATAGCGCTGAACGCCTTTGCCGCACTGATCGCTATTCTGCTGATATTTGTTTTCATTTTCAAAGAGGCGACTCCAATTTTCACGAGCAGCGAGGTTCAAAAGGAAGCCAGCCTTAACAAGATGACTTTCAAGCAGCAGTTTCAGCCGGACAAACCGTCGAAGTGGAGTTGGCAACCCAATTCCGATCGTCCCAAGTATTCGCTCTGGCCGCTGTTCTTGGGTACGATCAAAGCGGCGATCATCGCTATGCTCTTCGCAGCCCCATTGGCTATTGGGGCGGCGATCTATTCGGCTGAGTTTGCCTCCAGGCGAATGCGGGAAATTATCAAACCTGTGATTGAACTGCTCGCCGGTATTCCGTCCGTTGTGCTGGGGTTTTTCGCCTTGATCGTGCTGGCAACGTTTCTGCAAGATCTGTTCGGATTAACCTACCGGCTTAACATACTCAACGCCGGCATAGCGCTCGGTCTGGCCATCATTCCGATCATCTTCACCGTCGCCGAGGACGCCATGAATTCGGTGCCGACTTCCCTTCGTGATGCCGCCCGCGCCTTGGGCGCCAACCCTTGGCAGGTCTCATTTACGATGGTGCTACCCGCGGCACTCCCCGGTATTGCCGCCGGTGTCGTGCTTGGTTTCGGCAGAGCAATCGGTGAAACGATGATTGTCTTGATGGCATCCGGCAACGCGGCGATTGTCTCGGCCAGCTTCGTTGATTCGGCGCGCACGCTCTCGGCGACAATCGCGGCCGAACTGGCGGAAGTCGTATTTGGCAGCGCGCATTACAATGTGCTCTTCTTTATTGGAACCGCGCTGTTCGTCTTCACGTTTGTAGTCAATCTCGGTGGTGAATTAGTGCTTCAGCGTCTCAAGATCAGATTCCAAGGTAAGCTATCATGACAGATCACATGGCCATCGCAGCATCGTCAGGTCCCATACTCGAATTCAAATCCAAAGGCAGCGGTTTGATCCCGCGCGGCCTGACTCTTACTGCGGTGATCATCATCATCGCGATGCTGGCGGTGATCTTGCTGAATGTTGTGCATGGCGGCCTGGGCACAATCAGTTGGGAATTCTTAAGCAAACCCCCGGAGCATGGAATGGAAGCGGGCGGCATTTTTCCGGCGATCTTTGGCACTGTCTTCCTTGTGATCCTGATGGTCATTACCGGCGTGCCTGTTGGCGTTCTCACTGCCGTCTATCTGCACGAATACACCAGTCCCACTTCGCGCACCACCAGACTGATTCGCACCGCGATCAACAATCTGGCCGGTGTGCCTTCGATTGTGTTCGGATTATTCGGTCTGGGATTCTTCATCGGATTTATCGGACATGGCATTGACACCACTCTGCTGGGTGTCGAGAAACCGGTCTGGGGACAACCGGCTATCATCTGGGCGGCTTTGACGCTTGCGCTGCTGACTCTGCCGGTAGTGATTGTCTCCACCGAGGAAGCCCTGCGCGCCATCCCGCACGAGTTGAAGGACGCAAGTTATGCTCTGGGTGCCACCAAACTGCAAACCATAGTTCGCATAATTATCCCTCAAGCGCTACCCGGAATATTCACCGGAGCGATTCTGGCAATCAGCCGAGGCGCTGGTGAAGTCGCGCCGATCATGTTCACAGGTGCGGCCTATTATTTGCCCTATCTACCCAAGGCGCTTAATGACCAATTTATGGAACTTGGTTATCATGTATATGTGATGTCCACGCAGTCACCGGATATCGAAAAGACCAAACCGATTCTTTATGGAACCGTCTTGGTGCTGCTGGTGCTGACATTTCTCTTGAACTTTGTGGCAATCATGATTAGATCGAAGATACGGTCGAGGCGAATAAGTGTTTGATGCCGAATTAGAACCCAACAGACTCGAAGCGACGTCGCGGGTGCATCCGCCGCGACAAGCTGGTAAAGTGAAAATGGAAGTACGTGATCTGAACTTCTTCTATGGACAATCTCAGGCGCTGCACCGCGTATCTCTGGATATCGAGGAGCACCGCGTGACCGCGTTTATCGGGCCATCCGGCTGCGGCAAATCGACGTTCCTGCGGGCGTTGAACCGCATGAACGAGACAATTCCCGGCACACGCAGGGAAGGGACTGTCAAACTCGACGGCGTTGATATCTACAGAGACATTCGGGACGTGTCGACGGTGAGAACGCGCGTCGGCATGGTCTTCCAGAAATCGAATCCCTTCCCGAAATCGATTTTCGACAATGTCGCGTACGGTTTGCGAGTCAACGGCATCACCGACAAACAGATTATCGGCGAAGCGGTCGAAGACACGCTCAAAAGAGCGTTCTTGTGGGACGAGGTGAAGGACAAGCTCAGCAACAGCGCTTATATGCTCTCCGGCGGACAGCAACAGCGGCTCTGTATCGCGCGGGCACTGGCAGTTAGACCGGAAGTGCTGCTGATGGATGAACCGGCCTCCGCGCTCGATCCGATATCGACTGCCAAGATTGAAGACCTGATCGCCGAACTAAAACGCCAATACACAATCGTGATTGTGACTCACAACATGCAGCAGGCGGCGCGTATTTCTGACTATACAGCCTTCTTTTATGAAGGCTACATGGTAGAGTTTGGCGAAACGCCGAAGATATTCACTAAGCCGGACAAAAAGCAGACCGAAGACTATGTCACCGGCCGCTTTGGATGATTTGTCGTAGGTCAAGCCTACTTGGGGCTTGACGAACTAAGAGATCGAGGACGAAAACATGGCTCAGCATTTACAACGAGAGATTGACCGGCTCAAGCGCAAGATTCTTGCCCTCGGCGCCCTGGTCGAGGATGATTTGCGGCAAGCCGTCAAAGCGCTTGGCGAGCGCGACGACAAGCTGGCGCGCCGAGTAGTTGAAACCGACATCGAAATCGACAACATGGAAGTCGAGGTGGAAGAAGATTGCCTAAAGGTATTGGCTCTGCATCAACCGGTCGCGATCGATCTCCGCTTTATCATCGCGGTCCTCAAGATCAACAATGATCTGGAGCGTATCGGCGATCTCTCCGCCAATATTGCCGAGCGAGCGGCCTCTATCGCCAAACAGGAACGCGTGGAAAGCCCTTACGATTTCCGGGAGATGTCGCAGAAAGTGCAGGTGATGTTACACATGGCGCTCGACTCACTGGTGAATCTCGACTCCAAGTTGGCGCATAAGGTGTTGGCTGCTGATGACGAAGTTGACGCCATCAATCGCAGCATGTATGAAAGAGTGCAGCAGCATATCCGCCGGAGTCCCGACAAGATGGATACGCTGATTCAGATGCTCGCAGTCTCACGCAACCTCGAACGAATCGCCGACCACACGACCAACATCGCCGAAGACGTGATCTACATGGTCGACGGCGAAATCGTCCGCCATGGCTCCAAATCGTATTGATAGCTCAAGCCCTTCTCGCACCCCCGCTTGAGTGACTGTTGAAAAACCAAGTGTAGTGGATCAAACAGATGTGACATATCCTTGCGCCGTCAGGATTCCCATCCTGACGGCACCAGACTTTGTGAAGTACATCGGGAAAGGATTCCCGGCGGCGCGTGAAGCCGACTTTCGGATTCCCGCTCCACGGGACACAGAAAGCCGACAATCCCTCCATGCGTCGTCAGGATGCCCATCCTGACGGGACCAGAAAGTGACAACTCCCTGTCTGGCCTTTCCCTCTCGATTTCATTTGACCCGCGAACCAATTTCGCTATCTTTGCCCGACCAAATTGGTTGAGTCAGTTTTCTCTCTACTCGACAGGGATGACGGCAGAGTGATTTGTTTCGAAAGCGCAGATTTACGACATAAACTACCCCAATATAATCGGTCGTCAAACGACGTAAAGGCAGAATTATGGGTGTGTTAGATTTTCTCAAGAAAGTGAAGAATATCCGGCTCCTTCCTCCTCGTGATAAGGAATTTTACAGGTTGTTCGATGAGACGGTGGACAATCTAATTGACGCGAGTTCCATGTTGGTTGAGTTATTCGATGCTCCTGTCGCCGAGCGTCCCGTCATCAGCAGGAAGATCGAAACCTGCTTGACGCGCTGCAATCGCATCAACGAGTCGATCGAGGATCTGCTCAACCGCTCCCAGCAACCGCCTTTTGACCGCTCCGAGATCAGCCAGTTTAACGACGACACTTTCCGCATCATGAAGCACGTCAATCATGCCGCCAATCGTTACGTGATCTATGATTTTCCCACCAGCGACAAAGAGATGCGGGAACTGGCGCCGATTATTCTTCAGGCGTGCGAAGAAATCGCCAAAGCGGTCAAAGCGCTGCCGCACGACCGCCGCATTGAACCCTATTTT
>Ga0209777_10002758_pt1 | contig 22606 bp, 20 predicted proteins | sample FrelakmetHBP12HB_FD_187147 | JGI IMG/M metagenome (GOLD analysis project Ga0209777, IMG submission 187147) | Freshwater lake sediment microbial communities from the University of Notre Dame, USA, for methane emissions studies -HBP12 HB (SPAdes)... | ecosystem: Environmental > Aquatic >...
GCAAATATCCCGATGCCAAAAAATCTGGCAAATTTCTACGGATCAGACTCAGCCTAATCCAACGAATCATCTACCTTGGTCAGTACCTCCCAACGTCTAAAACGGCTGGGTGTTAATAGCGACAAAAAAACGGCGAAGATAATTTTAGATTTGTATCTCACACCTTTTTGTTCTAACCAGGATCTCAAATCTGACGCTTTTTCGATGGTAATACTATCGTCCATGTGACCGCGGTTCATCATGACCGCGGCTTTGTAAGGTTTTACTCGGGAAAACTTGATATTCTTATTAAATGGCTCGGGTAAATTATCTTTTGTATATTTCGCTGGCAGGATAAACGAAATTTCATATTTTTCCCCTTCAACTACCATCTTCACCAACACCGGGGTGGTGGCACCTATTTTTTCGTGGGATGCGACACCCATGGTTAAAGATCCTTTCACATCAACAGGCGTTTTGGACCAATTACCTCCGGAATAATAATCAGAAAGGATTCTCAAACCAGAATTTAAGGCGTCGATAAAACCCGCTTCTATTTCAATCGAAGCAGTAAAATATTCTTCGTACTGTCTCAATTCATAGTTGCTATCTTTCTCTGAAACCTGATATTTTAATGTTTCGGTAGCCATAACGTTCCTTTACCTAAAAGTATTCTAATGAATATAATAATTAAAACATCCGATGCTTACAACTCTGTTTAACCAGCGATTTATTTCTTAATTCCAGGGTCGGCCGATTCGTAATAGTAAATATGACCCAGATATTACTGTGAGGTTGATATTCGGCAAGCCATTGACAATAGGAGTGAGTTGCTGTATTGTTCCACCAAAAGCGAAGCGAATCATTTTACTTTCCTAAATCTTGATAACGAGGAGCATGGCCATGAAGGGAAAGCAAAAACGTACTGTTATACTCCTGACTATATTCATATTAATAGCCGTTGTAATTGTGATTATGATTATAGGAATGCGCTCCTGTAAGACTAGGGAAGTCACCAATTCTACGAACGTTACACCCACTTCCTCTACCACCACGATAGCTACAACTCTGGTCACGTCTACTACAGTTTCAACCACAACTCCCGTCACCACCACCACTACAATAACTATTACTACCATTCCCACTACGACTACCACCTTGACCACTACTACCACTACTACCGCTACTACCACTACCATACCCACAACCAATACCCCCACAGAGCAGCCTAGTCCCTTCCAAGGATCACTAACAGGTAGTTGGTCTGCTTTAATAACAGATACCCCACCGGTGTCGATCAGTGGTACATTCTCGGTTACAATCGATGCTAAAGGTGATATCAATGGGACTTTCACGGGTGATTACTCGGGTAATGTGGCAGGGCATGTTGACCTGGACGGTAATTTAGAGGCAAAAGGTACCGCTTCGGGAGGTACAACTACTAATGTGACAAACTGGAAAGGGAAATTATCTGTATCGGGAATTACCTTAAGTATTCAAAATGGCGAATTGACTGGTGAATACGTATCAGGGACGTTTTCGGGTACTGGAGTTACGGCTCATTAAAATCCAGCTGTGCTAGTTACGGGAGTAACATTCATTAGGGAGTCGGTTGGTCCTCGAAGCATCCACCGCGCTGACCCCCTAAAACGCTACCAGGTTTCATTTTGGACTGAAAAATATTGGAGATGCCCCCTTTTTCGTATCTTGCTCCGATAGAAACACTTGAAACGATAATTGACGCAAATAACCGGGTAATTATAGAATATCGAGAGTGGAAAAAACCGTCTCAACCGCAGGGAACCTCACCAAAGCTGTTTTATTATGCATACTCGCGTATCTTCTAGCTTTGGCCGTGGCACTGGTTGTGGGACATTCACTTTATGGCCACCATCCGATAATCATCGTTTTCTGGGCCGATCTTACCGCGACGTTAGTCCCCTATCTGTTCAGTCGTCTTTTTCGTAACGCTAGCTTTTATGATGCCTACTGGAGTTTAGCTCCGTTGCCTATCGCACTCTACTGGATGTTCGGAATAGCACCGATAACCACAATAACCGCACGTAAAATAGTCGTTCTCTTGCTATTGTTTGCTTGGGGATTGAGGTTAACCTGGAATTGGGCAAGTCAGTGGCGAGGACTCAAAGATGAGGATTGGCGTTACGCGGAATTAAGAAAAAAACATCCAAGTTGGTTTTGGATTGTAGACCTCGTGGGGATTGAAATGATGCCGACCGTAATTGTGTTCCTGGGGTGCCTATCCCTCTATCCTTCGTTAGCGGTGAGTAGAAATGCCTTGAATATACTGGATATCATTGCCATGGTTGTTACGACCGGCGCTATGATTATGGAAGCGACCGCCGATGAGCAATTAAGAAGGTTCAAAAAAAGGTAAAGCAACCCGGAGAAATAATTAATCGCGGGTTTTGGGCTTATTCCAGACATCCCAACTATTTGGGTGAAATAATATTTTGGTGGGGACTGTTTTTATTTGCACTAGCAGCATCGCCGGCTTATTGGTGGACAATTGTTGGACCGGTGGCTGTCACAGCGTTGTTTCTCGTGGTCAGTATTCCTTTGATGGAGAAAAGGAGTATGCAAAAAAGACCCAAGTATGGCGAGCATAGTAAAAAAGTCCCGTTGCTTATACCGCGTTTTCCATGGCGGTGAATGATCTGCGATATTTCAGAAACGGTATCATACAATCGTACTCATGACTGGACAATGATCCCGATGTTTGTGCAATGGTAATGAATTTATAGCTAAATTGAAAGAAAGGGCGTTTAGAGAAAACTGGACGCCCTTTTTACTTTATTGCCGGTAAGAACATACTAGGTTTCTTTAACCGCTTGACATTATGTTAATGCAAGATTAAAATTTAGTTCCTTCTAGAAATCATCCATCACGACTTTTATAACAATCTGGAGGTGGCATATGACCTGATATATTGGCCATCTAAGAGGATTTTAACGGAAGTCAAGAACTATTGTTTTTTGGAGGAAGAAATTGGCAAAGATATATAAAGTTTTGGCAAACGTAACCGCTTGTTTTCTATTTCTTGGTGGGTTTCTTGGGATGATATCGAGGATGTATGTCTGGTTTGCCGTGACTGGTTTTGATGGTACTGGCACTGACATGGCACAACTCTCATTACAATTTGTGTATATTGCTATTTGGTTCGTGGCCGCCGTGGTGGTCATGAAACTAAGTCAGATGCTGAAATAGAGCTTGGCAACCATTCTGGCTTAGGGCACACCTATTAAAAACGCAGACTTTATCAAATGTTTGCACGGATCGCTTAACAGACATCCCGATGACTATCTGGGAGTATCAAGTGTCATTGTATAGACCGACTCTGCGAAAAACTCGTCGTAACCACCTATTTATTGAAATAGATATGAAAATTTGGCTCACCTCGTGTGCCGGTGCCGTTCCAAGTTATATTATCTAGGAGGTAAGTCTTTTCGGAGATCAACTTGCCGTTGGTGTAACCGATGGAGTGTTCCTCGTACCTTACCAGATAGGGCTTAAGATCAGATCCGAATTTGCCGGCGGAGAATTGCGAGAAATTCCCGCTGATGTCTTTGTCAAAGGGTAAATTCTCGATCTGCAGGGTATGGGTCAACTCACCTGTATTGACTTTGTCGCCATTGGTGTTGCTTGTGTCCCACCTGGAAGTAAAAACAAAAGATAGTGTGCTGCCAACGTCTGAAACTGTACCGCTCACGGTATTAGTTACAGTCCCTCCCCCAGACCCCGGTATTGTTAAAGTGCCGCTGAAAGAAGCGCCGTTCCAGATAATGTTTATTTTCGGGGGAGGTGTGCCCCAACTCAAAGGCATATAGACATCGAAGGGAACCAGTTCGGTGCCTTCCTTAGCTTTATAACCTCCCTGCAAAAAACCATCAAACTTCGTCATCTGTTGCAGGGCTTTGAGGTTGTTCACGACCGTGGCGGTGGTCGGCAAAGCCTTGATGACCACCGTTGCCTCTGCCTGCATCACCATCCCGCCCGTGCTGTCTACTACCTTGGCTGATATCGTATGGGTCCCCTCGTGGGGGAAGGAAATTGTCAAAGATAAGTCTGTTCCGCTTTTCTTCTTTACGCCGTCAACCAACCAGTCAAGGCGGGCTTTGTCCGGCAGATTGCCCACTTTGGCCGTAAAAGTATAGGCTTCATCAGGTACCCCGTTCAGTATTGGTGGGTTGATGCTCAGGCCGTTATAAACCACATTGATATATTGGAAATCAATGTATTTATAACTGTCACCGATCTTACCAACAATTTCTATCCCCAGTTTATTGTTACCCGGCTGCAGGTCATAATTACTGTTAGCGTCGTACTGTAGTAGCTTGCCGTCTCGGTATACATATATATAATTGGCAGCCCCGGTGGCGTCAATCGCAATGGCATCGAAAGGTGTTGTTAATCCCTCAGTCAGCGGTACCCAGTTACCCTGGTCATCTTTGTATTGAAGCTGGTACCCGGGGAATTTGTCGTTCCCGACGGTTTCGTTCTTTAATTCCTTCCAGCGTTGCGCAATCGTGGACCAGGGCAGTACGGTAGACTTCGCTTCGTATTGTATGTGCTCATAAGCCTTCCCTTTGCCAGCATCTATCGCGGCCTTATTAGCCCCGGAATTATAAGGTTGGAACTGACCGTTGGCATATTCTATGCGGCGTTCGGTATTGCCCGGATAATTGGGGTCAGCAATATAGAGATTCCCTTCGTAAATACGGTAGCAAATCATAGCATGCCCGCCGCCGGCATTGCTGTACAAACCTACGAGTTGAGGCTCCCGGGTTGCCTGCATGGAGTAAGCAAATAAATCCCATATGAGTTCATCGCTTAAACCGGGGATATCTACCAATTGCCATTTTCCATTTTCATCTTGCTGCACGTCTTTGCCGTTCGTATTCAACCAGAAAGTATTCGCTTCGTCTGATGGATTAATATCATCCTGAATGACTGAGGCAAAACGGTATCCCAGCGAGTCATCCTGCCAGAAAGATGGGGTGGCCGGTTTGTCACCGTTATTGTCATAGCGCCCGTATAGACGGGTATTGGCTCCATCCGGCTGGGTGGTGTAATACCACAAAGAGGAAAGGGATTGCCCTTCACAATGCCCGCCAGGAGCAATATAAGAGCCGATGTTGTCAAATTGCCAGTCATCAACGCCGGGACGGAAATCGGAGTCAATATCTATTTTAAGCAGTGTTTTGTTAATCATGCTAATGAAGAAGTTGGAGAAATGCTTAGCGCCTACGGTGATGTAATCGGCACCGGTCGACAGTAGCGGCATCCCTTCCAGTTGTTTGGTGGTAGGGTCATAATAAAAACCCATGGCAAAATAACCATCAGGTACTTTAACCGGAACCCTGATATACATCATCTCGTTAGAGAAAGACCCGCCGTTATCCACGGAAATCATCGGGGAAATGGGCGTAATATCTGAGCCGAAGGTCTGATTGGTAATCGGGGCATAAGAGACGTTGAAAGTATTATTCCCCGTATAGGAATTGGTAGGGACATCAATGACGAATCCGTACAGTGGGTCGCCTGCTTTGGAAACAGCCACCATCCCGCCTGTTGTGCTCATAGACTGAGATACGGCATCCACTTTAGCGCCGGTTTTGATGTCCCCCGTCCTGGCCGGGATGTGCGGTTTGCTGGTGCCGGTAGCGGGAGTAACCGCGGTTGTATTTTTAGGCGTACCGCACCCGGTAGTAACCAAAATGATGACAATAATAACTGTCAGGGGTAAAAGAAGCCATTTCTTAAAAATGCAGGTTCGCATTTATCTCCCTTACGATTTGTTTTTTATTAAAGATTTCCAAACGTTACCGTTAAACGCCTAATAATACCACAGAGGTGGACACTTAGTTGTAACCCGCCTATACCCGTTTAGAAAAAGATACTGGCTACTCTAGTTAAAGATATTGCTTTAATCAAAGCGATGACCGTCTTCTTGGGGTTCCACGACATAGCACTAAAAGATGGATATGATACGAAGGCCGAAAAAGTCCCACCCTGGGGTGTCAAATCAATATTCACTCATTGATAACTCTCCAGCTATCAACGAGTTTCTAACCCGTCCCGTCGCCTAAACACACACGGGATAAAGCCACCGCAGCAAATATGAAAGATGTGATTTCATCCCTACTTGAACTCCCCGTCTAAATCTTGCTTAATACTCATATATTAAAGGTAAATTTAAAAGTTTTAGTACTGCGTATTGTAAGTACCACCCATACCAAGGGACTCGAACTCAGTGTACTATTATTTATTTTTCAAATTGAAATTATGCGAGAAACAGAGTCTGGCCAGCCAATTTGTGTTCACGGATTTCGGCGCTAATTAGTACATATAGCTTCCTATCATGTTTAGATCTTCCCGATGTTTGTGCAATGGTAGGTGCCACCTAAAGCTTCGAGGGGAGAGGAAAATCTCCCCTGTTTTATTTAAAGCATTCTACTAAACAGCTGCCCTTATTTTTAGCTTACAGAAAGACATAATCCACCCATTGAAAAACTGAAAGATTCGTTTTTAGGAAAAGTGAAGACAGGGTAGTAACTGCATCTGTTGAGGGTGTGCAGTCGAAAGTATTGAAAAACGGGTGATATAGAGAATATAATCAAATGCATCTGTACAGCACCAAGACTTACCAACCACCAGTACCTGAGGCTATATTGACCGAGTTACTAACCTAAAAAATCGTGCACTATTGAGGTCAGGTCAGGTATTACCATGGGATAACACTTATAGGAACAAACTGTACTTTGGAGGTAGCAATGTCCGAATCCAAATTCTACCATGTTTCTCCTGCCGGGAAACTTACGGGATTCCGAACTGTGGCTGAAGCGTTGAACATCGTGAATGATGGAGGATTTCTTTGGTTGCATTACAATCAGCCCACAAAAGAAGAACTCTCTGCGCTCATCGATCCCTTGGGTCTACATCCGCTTTCGATTGAGGACTGCTTCGGCAAAGATCAGGTTCCTAAGATCGAAGATTATCCCAAGAATACCTTCATCCTTTTCAACACCTTTAGCTATGCCAAAGGCAGACTATACATTGATGAAATAGATCTGTTTATCGGCGAGAATTTTCTGGTCACTGTGACACGCAGTGATCCAAACGACGAACGACCACTCACAGGCATTGAACAGATTGTGGAGCACGACATTGAGAGCGCACGCAAAGGTCCGGCGTTTCTAATGCACGTCATACTCGACCACATCGTGGATCATAAATTTGCCGCGATCGAATTGCTGGAAGATGAACTCGACCGGCTGGAAGAGACGATGCTGACGGCTATTTCGAGGTTCAATCCAACTGAGCTTATTCGTTTACGCCGCGACTTAATGGGATTGCGCAAGAGTATTTTTCACGAACGCGAGATCCTAACCAAGATATGTCGCAAGGATTGTCCGTTTGTTCCGGAAAAGGCGATCTTTCACTATCGCGACATCTATGACCATCTTGCCAAGTTCTTCGAACTCGCTGAGACATATCGCGACCTGGTTACGAGTCTCACGGAAATGCATCTGTCGCTTTTGAATAACCAAATGACTAGAGCTACCCAGGAAACGAATGGCACGGTCAGGCGTTTGACCCTCATCACTACCATCTTTATGCCGCTCACATTACTGGCGGGCATTGGCGGCATGTCTGAGTGGTCGATGATGACTGGACCGGGAAATTGGAGGATTGCTTACCCCGCTTTTCTATTGGCGATGGTCCTGCTTGGCTTGGTGAATTACTTTACTCTAAAACGGCTCGAAAAGCGGCGGCGTAGCCAGGAGCAAAATCCTCTTGGGTAGGTTGTGTCATGTCGTTTTGCATAACGCGTCAAGTTCTGCATCTGAGGTCGGATGTCCGTTTTCATTATATTGGAAATAGAGACACAACATCTCTCCAAATGCCCCTGTTCAAATTTACGTAGGACTTAACAGTGATGCCTATGTTAGTCCAATTGAAATGCGAAGCTAAATACCTACCAGATGAAAGTTCAGTGGTAAAATCAGGGTAATCAGGGTAATGCAAAAATTAACGGGACGGAGGGTTCGTGGTTAGACAGGCTGGCAAAATAATAATCGTTTTGTTTCTGTTTGTTCCTCTTGTTGGATGTAAAGCCGCGGAACAAACACCTGCAATTACATCTATGGTTCCAACAAGTATCGAGTTGATTGGCCCTTATCTCGGACAGGAACCTCCAGGATTAAAGCCAGAGAAATTTGCGCCGGGGATTGTTTCTATTCCTGATTTCCTGGAATATTGCGGTACCTTTTCTCCCGATGGTACTGAGTATTACTTCTACCGCTATTCGATAGATCCCCCATCTAAGATTTATTTCAGTAAGTTAAAAGATGGGAAATGGACCCCTCCCGAACCGTGCCCATTTACTGATGGTTATGGAGCTTCTGAACCCCATCTCACTTTTGATGATCAAAGGTTATATTTCAACTGGAAGTATCCCAGTCCTCAAGGACAACCTGGATACAATGAAGAAGTAAAATACTATTTTGTCGAAAGAACACCAGATGGTTGGTCTAAACCAACATATGCAGGGCAGGGTATGTTCTTAAGTTCGAGCCGGGATGGTCAAATCTATACAACCGATATGTCATCCCGAAAAATTAACGGTAGGACGTATTTAGCCAAAGTCTCAGCTCAAAATGGGGTCTTTACAAACTATGAAAGATTGAATATCCCAACATACCTGGGAACGCAAGCGCACCCGTGCATTGCACCCGATGGAAGCTATATCATTTTCGATGTAGATGGCGGCAGTCATTTATTTATTTGTTTTAAAGAAGCAGATGGAACATGGGGAGAAGCTATTGATTTAGCTAAGAACGGCTTTGACTCGTTAGCAGGAGGAGCGTATATTTCGCCAGATGGGAAATATCTGTTCTTTCATCTTAAAGAAGATATTTGGTAGGTAGATATAAAAATAATCGAGAGTTTAAAACCTGTAGAATAACGACGTAATAAATAGGAGTATCAGAGTTATCTTACTCCCTTGATAAAGAGTGCCCTTCCCACTCGATATAGCTATACTTACAGCGGAACAGTGATGCGAATGACTCCGTGGGCCTATTTACCAATATTTTGAAGCCAAAAGATTTAGTACCTTGTTCATATCATCCCGGTGATTTTTAGGCAACAACACCGTGATATGGTTACACCTAATATAAGATATTCTCTAATATTTACCAACACCTAAGTTTTGTTAATCATCCTGTTAAGTATATCTGGGTGACTCGTTTTCAGCAGCGCTTCCTCTTTTTTAATCAACCCTTTATTCACTAAAGCGGCAAGACTCTGGTCCAGCGTCTGCATGCCGCTGTTTTGGTTTAGTAACATAACACCGTTTAATTCATGAGTTTTACCTTCCCGAATGAGATTACGAATAGCGGTATTCCCAGTCATAATCTCAAAAGCTCCGATCCTACCATGTCCAGTCGCTTTTGGAATGAGGGCCTGGCATATGACTGCTTCCAATAATTGAGAAAACTGCAGTTTCATTTGTGTTTGCTGAGCCGGAGGAAATATATCAATGAGACGATCCACGGTTTGGGAGGCGTCAATTGTGTGCAGAGTCCCTAATACCAGATGGCCTGTTTCGGCAGCTGATACAGCTGTAGCCATGGTTTCCAGGTCCCTCATTTCACCAACAATGATTACATCTGGATCATGCCGAAGAGCATGTTTAAGCGCAGTTGCGAAAGACTCTGTATCTGTTCCAAGTTCTCGCTGAGAGATGACACATTTTTCATCGTGAAAAATATATTCAATGGGATCTTCGATCGTGATTATCCTCTTATTAGCATTCTTGTTTAAATATTGAACCATAGCTGCAAGCGTCGATGATTTGCCACTGCCTGTCGGACCAGTGACGACAATCAAACCTCGCGGTTTCATTATTAGATCCATACAGATTTTTGGCAAGCCTAATTCCTCGATAGTCGGTATTTTAAAAGGAATCACTCGAAAGACAACACTCAACGTACCTCTTTGTCGGTGAACATTGACCCGGAATCTGGCAACCCCCGGTATCGAGTATGCGAAATCAACCTCATTATGAAGGTAAAATTCGGATTTTTGAGCGTCGGTAGCGATTCTTAAAAAGATGCTCTCAACGTCCTTTGGAGTTACTTCGAAACAAAATTCTTTCTTTAAATCACCATCGATACGATATACTGGACCGGTTGGTGATTTGATGTGTAAATCAGATGCCCGATTTGTAATCATATCGGTTAAAAGTTTATCGATATCTATTTCCCTAGATTTTTGTATGATATTGAAATCAGGATCAATATAGTATTCTTTTGAATCGATTATGTAAGTGATTTTATCAGGCATGTTTTGATTACCAACCTTTCGTAACTTTCGAATCATCTTGGTGGTTATAGTAAATCGTATCTAATACACTTAATTCTATGGGCAGTTTGGAGTATGTAAAATAGTACTTTAGGTGTTCGAAACATAATCATTAGTATCGATTACCTTAAAGAACAAGGAGTGAAATTTACTTAATAGTAAATGCAAAAGGAAGCAAATAATCGTACGCATGTCGTTATCGTCGTTTCGATAACTACGTGGTTGTAGCAGCGAATATCTTTAAGCTAAAAGAAAAAGTCGTAATGTGTTCACAACCTCCCCATGTTCGTCCAACGGAATCAGTATAACGTTTAAAACTTCAAGGGTAGGGTAAAATCTCCCCTTCAATCAGATGCACTTATTTTGGCTTGTAGAGAAATAACCTTATAAATTGTCATGTTGACATAAGACAATCGTATACGTATAATAGGGCATTTACTGGCAGGGGGTACTCCTATGAGGTGTCCGAAATGCCCGGTTGATCTGTCAGATAATGACAAATTCCTTATGGCATGCGGGGAAACACAGCAGCTTGATGTTATTCATAGCAATTGCTCACATTCTAATCCCACGATAACAAAATATTATCTTCAATGCCGTAAGCCGCTGTCACTTGCACAAACTGCTCCTCAATCGGAAACAATAACATCGAGGATTAACTAATTTATCAAGGGAGGATATTTTACGATGAAATATTTTTCATTTACTAAGATTGCATTCTTCCTGCTTATAATCTTGCTCATTACTTCCTCTATTAGCTCTGTCAAAGCTGCAGGAGTTGGGCTCAGGGTAAACGGGAAGATCGCCTTTTCCAGTCAACGGGATGGCAACTACGAAATTTTTGTAATGAACTCCGACGGATCTGGACAGACAAGGCTGACCAATAATACTGGCGATGAAAATCCCGATTGGTCTCCTGACGGTACCAAGATCGCTTTCGACAGTACTCGCGACGGCAACAAGCAGATATACGTAATGAATGCTGACGGATCTGGACAGACAAGGCTGACCAATAACAAATATCATGATGAACAGCCCGCTTGGTCTCCTGACGGTACCAAGATCGCTTTTCCCAGTGAACGTGACGGCAATTTGGAAATCTACGCCATGAATGCCGACGGTTCGGCACAGATCAGGTTGACCAACAACAATGCTGCCGATGAACAACCCAGATGGTCCCCTGACGGCGCTAAGATCGTCTTTAACACTAATCGTGACGGCAATATGGAGATTTACGTAATGAATGCCGATGGTTCGGCACAGACAAGGATTACCAACAATAACGCTGACGATCAAGATCCCACTTGGTCCCCCGACGGTACCAAGCTGGCCTTTGTCAGTAACCGCGACGGCAACTACGAGCTCTACGTAATCAATGCTGATGGATCAGGATTAACGAAACTGACCAACGACCCCGCTGAAGATTGGGATCCTAGATGGTCACCCGATGGCACCAAGATTGCATTCGACACTAACCGAGACGGTAATTGGAATATCTATACAATGAACGCTGACGGATCGAAACAGACGAGGCTTACAGACAATAGCGCTACAGATTGGAGTCCCGCCTGGCAAAGTCTATCGCCCGCTTTAGAAATTAAGCCTAAGGCAAATGGCAAGATCGCTTTTGCCAGTGACCGTGATGGCCATATGCAAATCTACGCCATGAACTCAGATGGCTCGGGACAAATGAGGCTGACCAATAACAGCTATAAAGACGAACACCCTAATTGGTCCCCTGACGGTACCAAAATCGCCTTTTCCAGTAACCGCGATGGCAACTGGGAGATCTACGTCATGAACTCCGATGGTTCGGGACAGACGAGGCTTACCAACAATAACTATCTTGATATGCAGCCCAGCTGGTCTCCCGAGGGTACCAAGATCGCCCTCACTAGTGACCGCGATGGCAACTGGGAGATCTATATCATGAACTCCGATGGTTCGGGACAGACGAGGCTTACCAACAATAACTATCTTGATCAAAGACCTAACTGGTCCCCTGATGGTACCAAGATTGCCTTCTACAGTGAACGCGATGGTAACAACGAGATCTACTTCATGAACGCCGATGGCTCGGGGCAGACCAGACTTACCAACAACAACACTGACGATTTTGGTCCCAGCTGGTCCCCCGACAGTGCAAAGATCACCTTTGTCAGTAACCGCGATGGTAATAGAGAAATCTATTTGATGAACGCCGATGGATCGGGCCAGACTAGGTTGACTAAAAACGCGGGCGAGATATGGTACGTCTGCTGGTCTCCTGACGGCACCAAGATAGCCTTCGACAGTGTCCGCGATGGTAAATTTAACATCTATGCCATGAACACTGACGGCTCGGGCCAGACAAAACTGACTAATAACACAATCGGGCCAGAAGGTGATTTTGGGCCCGCCTGGCAGAGTCTATCGCCTCCGTCGACTACAACCACGACGCCCACTACTACTACCACATCTACGGTCACTGCTACTACCACACCTTTGCCCACTAGTACTCCCACGGCTACTCCAACACCCACGTCTACTTTTACTCCCACACCTGCAACCACGGCTACTCCAACACCCTCGGCTACTGTTACTTCCACCCCTACTCCCGCCGCTAGCACAACACCTACGGCAACACCCACACCAACTTCCTTATCCACTTCGGGAAGTTCCACAGTAGTAATCATATTGAGCACCGTCGTTGCGGTGATCGTCGTTGGTGGGTTTATATGGTTCATCTTGATCTGGAGGCGACGTAAGAAAAAGACAAAGAATTAAGGCACAAAGAGACACTGAAGACGTAAACCAAGAAACAGTCAAAGTTATATTGGAATCAGAGTCATAAATTCTGTCCAAAAACCATCTTTTATATTTACGCAGAATTAACAGTGATGCCTATTTAGGCGTGGTTGTGTTCAGTCGTAAGTATTGTAAAAACCTTGAAATGGAGAATATAATCAAATCAAACTAATGGTAAAAACTGGTACTATTCTGTGTCAGGCAACAGATGCTATTTTGAGTTTTAGGGTAATGTTAAGCCGTTATAAATAAATTAAGAAAACTAGCGAATGGAGTTTTAGGGTGCTACAAATGAATGACAAAACCATTGTTGCTCCAGACTTTAACTTAACCGATGCCGATGGGCGAATGGTTCGTCTTACGGATTTCAAAGGTAATAGGAACGTGTTTCTTGTGTTTAATCGCGGATTTACTTGACCCTACTGCCGTAGGCATATGGCGCAGTTGCGCCGAGACTACCAGAAGTTCGTAGACCGTAAAACCGAAGTTATCGCCATAGGTCCAGAAGATGCAAAATCATTCGCTTATTGGTGGCACAATCATAAAATGCCGTTCATCGGTATCGCTGACCCCAAACATTTGGTTGCTAAGGCTTACGGACAGCAGGTCAAGTTGTTCAAGTTTGGACGTATGCCAGCAAGTTTCCTGATTGATAAAAAGGGGAATATAAGGTATAAACACTTAGGCGAAGGGATGAGCGATATTCCTGAAAATCAACTGGTCATTTCGCTAATAGATAATCTCAAAAAAGAAGATAGTCGTTCGCTATAGGTTCCCAAGCGACGTGCCTTCAGTAATAATACCAGTTATTGTATCGTAGTCCCGGCTAAAGTAGACTGCTATTTTGGCGGTTGGTTAATATACCGATTATGGTTGCCTTATGATAGAAATGGTTATATGATCTTGGCAAGTTGTAGCAATCACATTTACGCGGGACTTAATTGATGCCGATGAATGTCTCATGGTAATAAAATCTTGACTGTAATCTTAATATTTCTACCGATACGGTTCTGGGTAAATTTTTTCCCCGCATCTTCACCTCCATTTCGGCATACGTAAAGCAATAACAATTTCTTGGTAGTATTACGACTTAATCCTCAGACTTGATTGACCGAATAATTTTGTTCGTGATTTTCTAATAAAATGATTTATAATTATATCTGAATTTATATTTTCGCTAATAGTTAATATAAGGATTTGAGCATGCCAACGGTAGATAAAGACATCATAATCAATGCACCCCGTGAAAAAATTTTCGATTTTGTCAACAAACCAAGTAACCTGGTAGAGATTTGGCCTAGCTTGAATTCAATAACTAACGAGCAACCGTTGCCTAATGGTGGGTACAGTTTTCAATGGGAATATAGGATGGCTGGGAGGTATTTCAAAGGTAGAGGCGAATACACCGGTGTGGTCTCGAATCAATGGTTTTCGATAAAACTATCTGGTCCTATCCAGGGTAATATAACGTGGACGTTTCGCTCTCAAGAAGTTCGAACCAGGGTAACTCTTACCGTTGAGTATCATGTACCTGTGGTGCTGATACGTTGGCTAACCGAACTTATGGGAACGAAGATGAACGAACATGAAGGCGAAATGATATTGGCTAACCTTCGAACTAAATTTGAGTCTAGATGACATTCTGCCAAACTTTATCTCTTTCAGGGTAAAGATTGGTCTCTGCCCGGATTTCATTATCAAAAACCATCATTGGCCGGGTTTTGGGATTGTATTGTGGCCATGCAGGAATTTTTTTGTGATTGGGGTTACCGCTCCGGGCAAAATTTACCCAGGCTTCTAGAATGGCAAAACTCAGTTTGTCGGTCTCCGCTGTCTGTTTCGGGAATATACCGAAGGGTTCGGCGGTTAGGGTGTTAAAAACAAACGGGATTTCCAGGGCATGGGCGGCCCCTAGTCTGCCGCCTAACTCCGGGGTCTGCCAGCTGAATTGATACGCATAAACCACCGGCTGGTGTTTACTCTGTAATTCCAGATAACGGTGGACAGGGACTCTGAACATCTGATCGGTATTGAACTGCTCCCATGCATAACGTAACGTATTGAACGGCGCCGGCTTTAAGGTACCAGTGTAAACCCGGTATAATTCCTCAACCCGCGCGTCAGATTCCCCAACTGCGCTCCGTGAATACCGGAATCTGTTTTTAAGATGCTCTTCGTCTAACTTATCGACATTGGGATCCCAGAGGCTGAACAGACCGCTTTCGTTCTCGTTAGTGCCGGCGATTACTTGAATATCTTTAGCAATCCCTTTTTTGATGGCGTCATAGGGATGCATTAACAAAACATCGCCATCGATGAAGGGAGGATAGGTGTCCGCCCACACCCGGCTGGCGATGGCCTGCTGATATGCCCCAATTAATTTTTCCGGCGCCACAGAACGTAGAGTATCCATATCTGCATATTTTATACCTAGAATTGAGTAGAGTCGTTTTCCTACGGCTTCGCCTTTTTCCGGTTGTGAGGCATCGGGATTGCACACGTTGCTCTCTATTATGGCACGCTTGAATAACCCCTTTGCCCGGGGCATCGTCATCAATGTTGAAACACAAAGACCACCGGCCGATTCACCAAAAATAGTAACATTGGTTGGATCTCCCCCGAAGTTTTTAATATTCTGGTTAACCCATTTGAGTGCCGCTACCTGGTCTAGTAACCCCACGTTAGCAGTTATCCCCGGCACGTAAAGAAAGCCAAACGCCCCCAGCCGGTAGTTAATGGCGATAACCACGACATCGCCCCGGGCGGACATCGGTTGCCCGTTAAAATCGGCATTGCTACCTCCTAAAAGCGAACCGCCGTGAATCCAAAAAAGTACCGGTCGTTTTTTATCATCCAGACCCGGAGTCCAGATGTTAAGGCTCAAGCAGTCAGCCTCACTTTGTTCGTGGATTATCGCCCTTAATTCCGGTGCCGATGGTGGTTGCGGTACAATTGGGCTTGATTGAAACGCATCGAACACTCCCTTCCACGGTTTGACCGGTTGCGGCGAAGCAAAACGGTTTTGTCCGATTGGAGGCGCGGCATAAGGGATACCTTTAAATGTATTAATCCCATGATGCATATAACCGCGGATTTTCCCAGAATTGGTGCTAACAACGAGAGTATTTTCCACCTATCTACCTTCTTTCTGAGTATTCGTTGCAGTTAGCCAGGATTCCCCATATCAACTCGGCGTATGATGATCCCGTCCCTTTTTATCTTTGAAGCCAAGTATATTCCCCTCCTATTGGTTTTTCAACAGGAGAAGGTATTGAGAAGTAAACAGAAACCCAATGCGTAATTAAAGAAAAAGTAGATTATGCCCTAGATAATGCATACCCGTTCCCTTCGAAGTAGCTTTACCTACAACGAAACCAATATCCCATTCTAGTTGTGCAGGTGTACAGTCGTAAGTATTAAAAAACTGGTAATACACGGAATGTAACCAATATCAGATGGGGGCTAATGTTTGCCTGAGGATATCGGCTACTCCGATGGTTTTGCGGACGATACTTTTTGATTCATTGAAGATGGGACACTTCTCGTTAGCCTGATAATAAACCAGATTACCGGAGTGCGTGCGTACTAATCCCCCGGCGTCTAACATAAGTTTTAATTCACGCTGTACTGCGCCTGACCCGCTGCCGGTGGCTTGCATTAACTGGTTTATATAATAAGTTTCCTTAGGGTGACTATAAGATAGAGATAACAAACCGCGCCGGGTTTTGTTAAAGAGGAATGCCTTAAAGATTTTTATCAAATATATCCATGACCATTAATAGCATATTTATAACTAAAATGGGCATAATGTCATTATTACGTTTTTCATTTGAAGAGGACCCGTTTCATGTCACGATCGTAACCGATCGTCAAAAGGAAATCCTTAATTTTCGGATATATTGTCTTATCACCGCGCCCAAAAATAGGAAAAATCTTCATCCCAACCCCAGAAGATTGATATATGGTATCAATATTGATACCATATAGACAGAGAGGTGGGTTCCACGAAAGACATAATCAATCAGATGGCAAGGAACCCCAGGCATGTTAGATTCATTGATCTGTGTAAAGTATGCGATTTTTACTTTGGGAAAGCTCGGTTTTCGGGAAGCCACAGGATATATAAAACTCCTTGGCAGGGTGACCCTAGAATAAATAAACAAGACGATGATGGAAAAGCAAAAGCATATCAAGTGAGACAGGTACTAAAAGCTATTAAAAGATTGGAGTTAGGGCATTATGGCGATAAAAGTTAGAGCAAAGGGACAAACAGAAATAGAACGCTATACCTATAGGATTACTTGGTCTGAAGAAGATCAAGAGTATGTTGGCTTATGTGCCGAGTTTCCTAGTCTAAGTTGGCTGGATAATACTCAAGAAGCAGCCTTGAAGGGTATTCGGGACGTAGTAAAAGAGGCTATCTCAGATATGCATTCAAACAATGAAAGTATTCCCCAACCTCTTGCAACTAAAAATTATTCGGGTAAATTTACAGTCCGCTTACCACCAGACGTTCATAAAAGTCTTACCATACAAGCCGCAGAAGCTAAAGTGAGCATTAGCCGTCTCGTTAGCGCTAAATTAGCTAAACAATGATGATGACACAGTAAGCCTGTTACTCTTTCCTAATCGAAAGAAGAGCCGGGTGACCTTTCCTTTATCCTGCCCTACCAACACCTCACCAGTATCATTGAAATGTTACAGGCCATGGACCAGATGGCGCCGGGCGTGGCTTCCAAGCACACGCTGCTCTACGACGTCGAGGTAAAGTTCTATTCCGGCCGCCTGCAATTAACACCAAACCTGGAAACCGAAGTCACGAATCTGTTTGCCGCCGGCGATGGGGATGGCGTCAGCCGGGGTCTCATCCAGGCCTCGGCCTCCGGCGTGGTCGCCGCACGCGAAATCCTCAAGCGGGAAAAAGCCTAACGTGGGCACTAACATCACGGATAAATAGTGGCCTATTCCCACCACTGCCATAAACCGGTCTTGAGTCAGCCCAAGTGCCTTTTTGAAGCTAAATTGGGTTTGTTTCGTAAAAATGGTTTTAGCGTTGGCCCGTCAAAATTGGGTTTGTTCCGTAAAAACTATTTATGGCAATCGTGTGATTAACCAACTACATTCCCTATGACTATTAGCGCAACCAGTGTTTTGCCTCCCTGGATTTGGGCACCTAAAATGTCATTTAGTTCGGGACAAAGACTTAATGCGAATCTTACCTACACTAATGATATCGATATAAAAAACGTGACTAAAACAAATAAAACACTTCACTGTTTGTCATGCCCGAAAGCCAAAGAAATTATTATTACGTAGTCGGGCAAATCAAACTACGCCGCTATTATTTTTAAGATGTATTTACATTCAACCCGAAGACTTAGGCACAATACATACCTGCCTTTTAGCTTCAAAGTTGATTTTTAAAGCTATACCAAAATAGTGGTAAACAATAATATTGCCATCATGGGAAAAACGAACCTATATTTTGGGTGCTGGATGGTAGTTTGAGTTGCTAAAATGTAATAGGAGTTAATTTCTCGATCTTTATGAACGCAATTTACCATATTTGACAATATATGGTATAATAAAGAAAAAATGGCAGAATAATAAATGAAGACAATAATAAGTGAAGGTGGTAGAATAGTAATACCCGCGGCGTATCGCAAAGCCCTCGGTGTTAAACCCGGTGATGAGGTACAATTGGTGCTCGAAGACGGCGAAATCAGGATGGTCAGTCAGCGCCAGGCAATCGTAAGAGCGCAAAACATGCTGCGACGCTATGTCCCCAAGGGTCGGATTCTATCCGAGGAGTTGATCAAAGAACGACGGGAAGAGGCGTCACGTGGTTAAAACGGTTATCGATGCCTCGGCACTGCTAGCGCTATTAAATGGAGAACCAGGGGCAGAAATCGTGGCGCAAGCCTTGCCGGGAGGAGTAATGAGCGCGGTCAACGTGTCTGAGGTAGTTGCCAAGCTATCTGAGTTTGGTATACCGGAGAAGGCGATCTATCAATCCCTAAAACCACTTGGTCTGGAGGTCATACCTTTCAGCGAAGAGCAGGCATACCATGCGGGGTTACTTCGTACTGCTACCCAAAATATAGGTGTCTCGTTAGGCGATCGCGCCTGTTTAAGCCTAGCGAAAATGCAGAAACTAACGGCGCTGACGGCAGATAGGGCTTGGGCAAATTTATCCATTGGCGTGACGATCAAAGTCATACGTTAATTCAGGGTGGTAACCCACTTCCAAACATCGCTTTCGCTTATGACCTTCTTCCCTCGTTGAAATAGCCTCCAGGGCTGATGGCTGGTAATTTTTAGCGCTGTGAAGCCAGACTTGATGATATTCCTTCTGCCACTAGTTCATGAGCATCCTACAGCTTTTTTCTTAATGGATACTCCGTATGATGGTAATCATGGATATCTGATCCATTATCCCATAGCAGCATATGAGGTCACATCTTGTTCGATGCGATCACCTAACTCGTCGTCTGCCACGTCTAAATCATAATCGGTCTGCAACCCCAGCCAGAATTTGGCCGTAGTACCGAAGAATCGTGCCAGCCGTAGTGCCGTATCCGCGGTGATGCGGCGTTTGCCTAGAACGATTTCATTAATGCGACGGGCAGGTACCCTGATTTTTAAAGCCAGATGATTCTGGCTTATTCCCATTGGCTTGAGGAACTCCTCCAATAATACTTCTCCCGGACTGACTGGATTTAATTTCTTCTCCATTATTCTTTCCCTTTAGTGATAATCGGTGATTTCGACATTATAAGCCGAGTTATTGCGCCACTCAAAACAAATCCTCCATTGGTCGTTGATGCCAATGCTGTACTGGCCAGGTGTGCATCCTCTCTGAATCAAAGTCAGGTGTTTGGTGCAATTACCTGCAATTCCACTTTTTCAGAGCGGAGTAGCGAGAAAAATCTAATCTTATTGGAACCCATAATAAAGTACCATTGTTAGTCTAAAGCCTACGGTGTATCATAAACTTGAGCAGCTAATATGTGTGTGGAGGAAGGTGAAAGGTGATCCGGAAGTTTCTTTCAACAATTATCAGATTTGTTCGTAAAACCCCGTTCTCACCAAAGGAAAGCATTCGCACCTTAGCAATCTTCACCATCGTCTTGTTACCCGCGAGTTTGGTGGGTACGTCTTCACCATCGTCCACTCTTCCCTCAGGGTGGACAGCTCATAACCCAATAATTGTCCGCACGACTCCCACCGGAGATGGTCTCGCCCCACTCGTGATAGCCGGGCTTAACCCGTCCCTAATCCGAAAAGCTTATGGCATTGAACTCTTGGGTAGTAATGGCGCTGGCAAGACCATCGCCATCGTTGATGCTTATGGCAATCCGAATATGGCAAGTGACCTGACAACCTTCAATACTCAATTTGGCTTACCGGCTTGCACTTTGACGATTGCTTATCCCAATGGAACACCGCCAACTAACACGGGTTGGGCCATAGAGACTGCCCTGGATGTCGAATGGGCGCACGCTATTGCGCCAGCAGCCAATATTCTGTTAGTAGTAGCGCCATCAAACTCACTCAGTAATCTGTTAACCGCGGTGGATTACGCTACCAACCATGGGGCAGACGTGGTTTCCATGAGTTGGGGCGGTGCCGAGTGGTCCACCGAAGCTGTTGTCGATTCGCACTTTAACCATGCTGGTGTGACGTACGTCGCTTCTTCGGGTGATTCAGGAACGGAAGTTAATTGGCCCGCGGTATCATCATATGTCGTGGGAGTAGGTGGTACGACCTTGAATATAGACACCAGCGGTAATTATGTGAGTGAGTCAGCCTGGTCAGGGTCAGGTGGCGGGACAAGCGCTTACGTAGCGAGGCCTGGTTACCAAGAGGGGTTTCAGTCTGCCGGCAACCGCGGTGTGCCTGATGTAGCATTTGATGCCGACCCGAATTCCGGGGTCGCAGTCTATTGTAGCCAGCCTTCTCCCAGATGGATGGTGGTTGGAGGTACAAGTCTTTCCGCCCCTTGCTGGGCAGGACTTTTTGTCCTGGGTGGTTTAAACGGCGTACCATCAGTTTATGCACAGGCCTCAACAAGCCCGTTGTACACTCGTAATTATCATGATGTGACTACCGGTAGTAACGGTCTACCGGCTGGTACCGGTTATGACCTGGTGACCGGGTTGGGTAGCCCCAAGTCGAATAACCTTGTACCGACCACCGCTACCAAACTCGGGTTTACCAAACAGCCGTCCACCAGCAACACGGCCGGTATAGCGTTTGCTATTCAACCGGTAGTCGCCATTCTGGATTCCAGTGGAAATACGATCACCTCTTCGACCGCCTCTGTCAGTTTGTCGATTACACCGGGTACGGGTACCGCCGGCGCCAAGTTGTCAGGCGCTACCGCAATAAGTGCGGTGAACGGAGTCGCTACTTTCAGCGACCTCAGTATTGATAAAGCAGGCAGTGGCTATAAGTTGACAGCCACTAGTTCTGGACTCACATCTACCGACTCCGGCACAATAACCGTGGTTGCGGGTCCGGTCTCCAAATTAAGTGTTTCCGGCTATGTCTCACCTTCAACCGCCGGGACTTCCAGTAATTTCACCGTCACTGCACAGGACGGGTCTGGCAATACGGTCACAGCCTACACCGGGACAGTGCATTTTACGAGCAGTGATCCCCAGGCGATGTTACCGGCAAACTACACCTTTGTCAGTGGCGATAATGGCGCGCATACCTTCAGCACCATATTGAAGACTAGTGGGTCACAGTCTGTTACTGCCACCGATACCGTGACCAATACGATTAACGGTACTCAGAATAACATCACCGTCAATCCGGACATTGCTGCCCAAATCAGTGTGGAAACAGCTGCCGATGGTTCCGGCAGCGTGGTAGCTACCCAGAATCTTCATGTCGGCGCTACGTTGACGGTCTATAGCGTTACACGGGACCAGTTTAATAACTACGTGGCCAACGCTCCTTCTAGTTCCTGGTCATTAATTAATAAGACAGTTAGGGTAGCAGATGGAGACCTGGTGCCAGCCGGAGATCTGAAGAGTGCCGTGATGACTGGTCACGTGGTGGGAACCGGTACCATTCATGCTGCCGTAGAAGGCTTAAACAGTATTGACTCCGGAACGATTACAGTAACGACCAGCGCGAGTATTGATTTTGACGGTGATGGCAAGAATGATTATGTGGTCTACCGACCGATTACCGGGCAGTGGTTCGTCATCCCATCCACTACTGGCATTGGTATTATTGCGGCTGGCTGGGGTGCTCCCACTGATATCCCGGTACCAGCAGACTATGACGGCGATGGTAAAACTGACGTGGCCGTCTGGAGACCTTCCACCGGTCACTGGTTCGTCATCCCATCCACTACTGGCATTGGTATTATTGCAGCTGGCTGGGGTGCTCCCACCGATATCCCGGTACCGGCAGACTACGACGGCGATGGTAAAACTGA
>Ga0209777_10002759_pt1 | contig 22603 bp, 15 predicted proteins | sample FrelakmetHBP12HB_FD_187147 | JGI IMG/M metagenome (GOLD analysis project Ga0209777, IMG submission 187147) | Freshwater lake sediment microbial communities from the University of Notre Dame, USA, for methane emissions studies -HBP12 HB (SPAdes)... | ecosystem: Environmental > Aquatic >...
CTCCATGTTCGTCGAGCGTGAAATGCTTCTCGAGCACGCAGGCCCCCAGCGCCACCGCCGCCACCGCCACGTCACGCCCCAGCGTATGATCCGAGAAGCCGACTGGATAACCGAAGGCGAGCCGCAACGTCTCCATGGCCCGCAAGTTGCAGTCGGCCGGTGCGGCCGGGTAGCTGGATACGCAATGCAGCAGCACGAGTTGCCGGTTGCCCTGCTCCTCCATGGCCCGCACCGCACATTCCACCTCGCCAAGTGTCGCCATGCCTGTGGAGAGGATTACCGGTTTGCCCTTCCTTGCAACGTGCCGGAGATAGGGCAGGTTGGTAATCTCGCCAGAGCCGATCTTGAACAGCGGCACCCCGAGGCGGTCCAGGAAATCGCAACTGTCTTCCTCATCCGGCGTGGACAGGAACAGAATCCCGCTCCGCTCGGCCTCCGCCTTAAGCTCGGTGAAGACGGCGTATCCCAGTTCGAGCTTTTTCAACATCGCGAACTGGCTTTCCTCGCCGCCCAAGTTGGTTTTCTGGTACTCGGCGGTCCTGGCCTGGGGGACAGCAATCTTCTCCGTGATCCACGTCTGGAACTTCACGGCATCCGCACCGGCTGCATGAGCCGCCGCGATCAACCGCCGCGCGAGCGCAGGGTCGCCATTGTGGTTGACGCCGGCCTCCGCGATGATGAAACAGGGCTGGCCAGAACCAATGCAGCAGTCCCCGAATCTGATCACGCCCCTCTGCTCCCTAGTAGCAGGTCTGCTATCGCCAGATCCATCGGCGTATCAATGTCCAACGACCGCTCCTCCGGCATTATGTATCCTGCCGTTCCCGGCGGCCACAGTGATCCCTGGGCCAACAGCACATCCCGCCGGATCAGGTAGATTGCCCCCGTCTCGACATACAACGCAGGCAGATCCTGTCGGCGGCTCTCCTCCTTGCCCGGCACATACGAATGCAGAACCCCATTGTCATCAATGGATTTGAGCCAGTACGGATGCTCTTTCACCAGCCGCACACTTTCCACGGCCGGCGCATTGGTACGTTCCATAAGAGCGAATGCCGCGCTGATGTCCTCGGACGTACGGAGCGGCGTAGTTGGCTGCAAGAGCACGACGAATGCAGGATGGTAGCCCTGATTCTCCTCCAGCCAGCGCACCGCATGCAAGACTGGCGCCACCCCCGGCGTCGCCTCAGCCGCCAGCTCCGGCGGGCGGAGAAACGGCGCTTCCGCGCCGTAGCGCACGCCCACGTCCCGAATCTCGACGGAATCCGTTGAGAGCACTATCCGTTCAACACAGGCGGCCGCCTTCGCTGCCTCAATTGACCAGGCCAGGAGGGGCTTCCCGCCCACCATGCGGATATTCTTCCCTGGGATTCCCTTAGAACCGCCGCGTGCGGTGATAAGGGCGAGAACATTGGCACTCACTTTCGGTTTGCCGCCTTCGCTCTCCGCCACGCCTCAGACCTTGACCACTTTTCCGTGCTTCAGCCCACTTTCGACCTTCGCGCAGGCATTGCGCGTGTCCACCACCAACGTGGAATGGCGGACGAGCTCCTGGTAATCCACCGTCGTGTGATCGGTGGCGATCAACACGGCGTCGTAGCCCTGTAGCGCTTGGGCTGTCAGCGGAGCCGATCTGCGGCCGGCGAAGCGCGCGTGTTCGCGCGTGCGCGGAACCACGGGGATAAAGGGGTCGTGGTAGTTGACCTTCGCTCCACGGCCTTCCAGCAGTTCCCACAACACCAGCGACGGCGACTCCCGCATGTCGTCCACATCCTTCTTGTACGCGAGTCCCACCAGCAGGACTTTGGCCCCCTTCAGCGCCTTGCCGCGGTCGGACAACGCCTCCAGCGTGCGCTGCACCACGTGTTCCGGCATGGCCGCGTTGACCTCCCCAGCCAGCTCAATGAATTTGGTGCAAACGTTGTACTCGCGCGCTTTCCAGGTCAGGTAGAACGGGTCAATGGGGATGCAGTGCCCGCCCAGGCCTGGCCCGGGGTAGAAAGGCATGAAGCCGAATGGTTTGGTTTTCGCGGCCTGGATCACCTCCCAGATATCAATCCCCATGCGCTCGAAGACAATCTTCAGTTCGTTGACCATCGCGATGTTCACGCAACGGAAGATGTTCTCCAGCAGTTTCGCTGACTCGGCCACGCGCGTCGAGGAAACGGGAACCGTGCGGATGCCTGCCTTGCCGTAGAGAGCGGCGGCATGCCGGCCGCATTCGGCCGTGTACCCGCCCACGACCTTGGGAATATCCGCGGTCTTGAACTGGGGATTGCCCGGGTCTTCCCGCTCCGGCGAGAAGGCCAGGTGGAAATCCACGCCCGCTTTCAGCCCTGAGAGTTTTTCGAGAATCGGTTTCAGGTCCTCGTCGGTCGTGCCGGGATAGGTTGTGGACTCCAGCACCACCACTTGGCCTGAACGCAGATGCGGCCCGATCTGCCTCCCCGTGTTCACGATGTAGCTGATATCAGGCTCGCGGTGGCGGGTCAGCGGAGTAGGCACGCAGATGATCACCGCGTCCACTTCTCCGATTCGTGAGAAATCCGTGGTGGCGCAGAGCCGGCCTGTCTGGGTGGCTTCCGCCAGGGCGGACGACTCTATGTGCCGGATATATGACTTGCCGGCACTGAGCGACTTTACCTTTTCCTCGTCAATATCGAAGCCGATGGCCGTATTGCCCGCGCGGCAGAACTGCAGCAGAAGGGGCAAACCCACATAACCCATGCCGACAACGGCAACCGCCACTTTCTCCTTCCCATCCCCGCGCCAACTCATGCAACCCTCTTTCTTCTGGTTCCTCGCGGCCCCCGCCCCGCCGCAAGCTCTCGTCCCCAGTTCGTCTACTTCCGGCGGAGGAAGTCCGTGGCCGTTTGTGCAACGTACTGCAACTGTTCAGTGCTCAGTTCCGGGTATACGGGCAAGGCTAGCGTCTCGCGCGCGGCGGCTTCCGAATGTGGCAAGCTGCCCTCGCCGTACCCCAGCTCCTGGAAGCACTCCTGCCGATGAAGCGGCAAGGGGTAGTAGATTTCAGTTCCAATGCTCTGATTCTTGAGCTGCTCGCGCAGCCCGTCCCGCAAGGCCGCTGGAACGCGGATAACGTACTGATTGTAGATGTGCCGTGCAGGCGCTTGGGCCGGAAGCGGAATGCGCAAGGGCAGGCCGCCTGCGGCAAGGGGCACGTCCGAGCTGCGCGCCCCTGCGGCGCAAAAGGCATTGTCATAAGTTGCCGCATTCCTCTGGCGCCCTGCCGTCCAGGAATCCAGGTGCTTCAGTTTGACGCGCAAGACAGCCGCCTGCAACGCGTCCAGACGCGAGTTCACACCCAGGACCTTGTGGTAATACTTCGGCTTTGAACCGTGAACACGTAACACGCGCAGCCTCTCCGCCAGGCCTGAGTCGGCTGTGGCAAGCATGCCGCCATCGCCAAAGCAGCCCAGGTTTTTGGAGGGGAAGAAGCTGTAGCAGCCAATCGCGCCTATTGTCCCGGCCTGGCGCCCCCGGGGATCGGCGCTGCCGACGGCCTGTGCGGCATCCTCGACCAACGGCACTTTGAACTCCGCCGCAAGCTCCTCGAGCGCAGGCATGTCGGCACACTGACCGAACAGGTGGACGGGAAGGATGGCCTTCAGCCGCTGGCAGCGCGCCGCCGCCTGCCGGGCGTCCCCGGGGTCCAGATTGTAGGTTGCAGGGTTAATGTCGGTGAAAACAGGGACCGCGCCCAGCCTGGAGATGGCTCCGGCTGTGGCAAAGAACGTGTAGCTGGGACATATCACCTCATCGCCCGCTCTGACGTTCAAGGCCATCAATGCCAGTAACAGCGCGTCCGATCCGGACGCGCAGCCGATCGCGTGCGGCGTGTGACAGTATTGGGCGATCTCCGCCTCCAGCCCTTCGACCTCCGGCCCCAGGATGAAGTGCTGGCTCTCGACCACACGCAGCAGCGCCGCAGTGATCTCAGCCTTGATGCCGGCGTACTGGGCTTTCAGGTCAAGCAGAGGCACCTTCACGGTGTGGCTCACTTCTGTACCTCCCGCACCACGAGCAGCAAGGCCTCCTTTTCGCGGTATTCGTTCCCGCAAGCCACACAACGCAATAAGTCCGGTTCCGCCTTGGGCAGGCGTGTTCCGCAGCGGCAGGACCAGCCGATCCTCCGCGCCGGGACCCCTGCCATAAGCGCGTAATCCGGAACATCCTTGGTCACCACCGCGCCTGCCGCGATGAAGGCGTAAGCGCCGACTATATGGCCGCAGACAATCGTGCAGTTCGCGCCCAAGGTTGCGCCCCGCTTGACGAGAGTCCTCTGGTATTCGTGCCGCCGGACAATCTCGCTGCGCGGGTTGATGACGTTGGTGAAGACCATCGCGGGTCCGCAGAACACGTCATCTTCCAGAATACAGCCGGTGTAAATGGACACATTGTTCTGGACCTTGACGTTGTTGCCGAGCACCACTTCCGGTGCCACCACTACATTCTGGCCCAGGTTGCAGCCGCGGCCGATCCGGCAGTTCCTCATGATATGGGTGAAATGCCATATCCTGGTGCCCTCGCCGATCTGGCAGGGCGCGTCCACATACGCCGATTCGTGGATCTGGACGCCGGGATAATCCGCTGAGACAAAACCAGGCATGGCAACCTCTATAGCAAGTGTGGCTACAGGTCCGGGGGAAACTGAACTGGTGTGCCATTTGACGCCAGCGAATGCTGGGCGGCGCGCAGGACCTGCAGGACGCGCACGCCGCTTTCGCCATCGGTGCGCGGCCTCTTGCGTTCAACCACGCATTCCAGGAAATGCCGGCATTCGTTTTCCAGTGGTTCTTGCGCCGCAAACTCTACCTCTACGCCCCCGCCTCTCACGGGCACGGGCTGGCCGGCTTCCCAGTCCACGCGCTGGTCATACAAGACCAGTTTCTTGGCCACATCGTCAAAGCTGGCCATCTTCTTTGATCCAATCACCACGAGGCGTTGTTCCTTGAAGGGGTGCAGCCAAGACACATAGATGTGGGCTCGCACTCCGTTGTCGAACAGCAACTGTGTCACGGACACATCCGCAACGTTAGGTTGCAGATAGCATCCGCCGGTCGCCACCACCTCAAAGGGCATTTGGCCGACCAGCCGCAGGATCACGGCAATATCATGAGGCGCGAACGACCACAGCGCGTTTTCCTCGGTGCGTACCTTGCCAAGATTCAGCCGGTTTGAGCTCAGGTAGTACACCTTCCCCAGCTCGCCCGCGGCCACCAGTTCCTGCAGCTTGAGCAGAGCGGGATGGTATTCGAGCAGGTGGCCAACCATAAGCACGCGCTCGTTGCGCTGGGCCAGCGCCACCAACTGACGGCTGGACGGGACATCCAGAGTCAGCGGTTTTTCGACGAAGACGTCCTTTCCGGCCTCCAGCGCCCGCCGGGCCAAGACGTAATGGGTTTCGGCGGGGGAGGCGATCATCACGGCCGCGACCTCGTTGTCTTCCAGCGCCTCCCCAATCCGCTCATGCACGCAGGCCTGAGGGGCAAGCTTGCGCGCCGTGGCCTGGTTCTCTGGCACAGTCTCGACGACGCTGCGGAGCGCGCCCAGTGCCTGCATGTTGCGCACCAGGTTCCGGCCCCAGTATCCGCAGCCGACGACAGCAACTCTTGGATCTGTGTTAGCCATCCGCCCTTTCCTTCTGGCGACGCACGCTCTCGTAGAACAGAATGTGGCGGGGTTGAATCCCGAACCAATGGTCGAAGTGCTCTTTGCTTCTGTTGATCACACACAGCACCTGGGCAGGGTCCTTGCCGCAGAATTCGATCAGGCAGCGCCCGCTCCGCCGCAGAACCGAGATCTGGAAGATGCGCCTGGCGCCTTGCCGGAACCACAGCGTGATGCGCTTGGATGCCGGCAGCCCGTCCACCGTAATCTCGTCGAAGGGAACGAGGTTCACCATCTCTGACGGCAAGTGCGCCAGCACGCCGTCTTCGGCGCCTTCAGTCGAGTCATACTCCAGCGACGCCCGCGCTACGTGTTGTGGGATTGGGTTGCTAACCTGCATTTCTCACCACTCATTCACCTCGTTCCTCAAAACCCGAAACTCCAAACTCGAAACTCGAAACTCGAAGGAAACAGCAAGCCCGAAAACGGAAATCCGCGCCGGCCGCGTGCCAGCACTTCGTCCAGCCGTGAGTGCACGTCTACGCGCATAGCGCACCTGGCGAAGTTGTGCTGCGCAAGGCGTTCTTGTCTTGCTGTTTGGAGTTTCTCTAGGATTTCGGATCTAGAGTTTCGGGTTTGAGGTACCAGAGATCAGACTTGCCGTGCAACGAACGCCTCATCTATCGCCAGTTCCGCCGACCTGCCCAGGAAGCTGACGTGGAGGACCAGCCGGTGTCCAGCCTGGTAGCGGACCAGTTCGCCGCGCACGCCCTTGAGAGGACCTCGCACCACCTCAACTGGCGTGCCGACAGCCCCCCAGCGGCATTCGCGCATTGTCGCGTCCGAGCCAAGCACCAGCGCGAGACTTTCGAGTTCGGAGCGCAGTTGTTGGGGATCGTCCGGGGCCAGAACATCCGCCACATGCCGCGAAGCGAAAACCTCGGACCTCGAGATGGCCTCGGAATCGTAGAAAAGATATCCGGGGAAGAGCGGCAGCCGCGACTGCCGCACCATGTGACCGTAGACACGCCGGCTCAAGACCAGTGGCAGGAAAACCGGGACGCTACGTGTCTGGAGATATTCCTGCAATGCCTTTTCGGCACGCGACCGGGTCCAGGCAGCGGCCCATCTGCGCGCCTGAGGAAGCGGATGCTCGCCTGCAGCATTATTGCCGGCGAAGTCTTGACAAACTCCGTCCCCCTCGCGTTCCACGCTCATAGTCAAAAACCCAATCACCTCGCCGGTAAAGTATAGTGTCGCTTCCTTGACGGTCAAGTTCACCTGGAGCACGTCAAGGAAGCTCCCAATGACCAACTGGGGATGGCCGGCGTTGGCTTATGAGGGGGCAAATGGGGTGGCTGACGGGGTTCGCACCCGCGACCTCCTGAGTCACAGTCAGGCGCTCTAACTAGCTGAGCTACAGCCACCACTAAGGACTTGCAGCCAATTCAAAATGCAGAATTCAAAATGCAAAACGCGCTTGGTTCCTTGGTCTGTTCATTCTGCATTCTGCATTTTTCATTTTGCATTTCAACTGCGATGCACGACGAAGAATCATACGCGGCCATTTCCTCCAGTGCAAGAAGAAAGCGCCGTGCCGGTTCCGGGCATCAGGCATTAGGCATTAGGCTTTAGGTTCTGGGCGTTGGGTGCTCACGGTGAGGAGGCGCACCCCAAAAGCCCCAAGCCCCAAGCCCCAAGCCCCAAGCCCAAAGCCTAACACCTACCCCCTGCCACCATTCTGCCTCTGCTTCCAAGCCGGCACCGGCGTCCTTTGCGCCTGGGTTCCAACGCCGGTCACGCGCACGGCGCCTGGCGAGAGGATGCTCCGCAGACCCACAAGCATCTCGGGCGATGGACGCACCCCAAGTTTCTGCCCCGCGCGGACACTTACCAGCACGGGCCGTCCCTGCTCGTCCTCAACTTCGAGACTGAAGTACACCGGCACCTGCCCGGGATAATTGCGCAGCAGGGACAAGACGGACTCCAGCCGCGCCTGCACTTGCTCCAGGCCTCCGTTGCCCAGCGCCAGGCCCACGTCCCGCACGAACTGCTGCGCCGCCTGGTCCACAGTCAGAACCTGGTCGGCAATGATCGTGGCCGCTGGGCGCCTCTTCCTGTCGCTGTCGCCGCCATTGCCCCCCCCGCCTCCGGCCCCCCCTTCGCCGCCAAGCGGGTCATTGATTTTCAAGCGCCCGCGGAAAAACAGGATGGCGTCCTGCTGCAGCAGCTCTTTGCACCCGTTGTAGACTCGCGGCGTGACGACCACTTGCGCGCTGCCTGAGAAGTCCTCAATGTTCAGCACCGCCATCTTCTCGCCCTTCTCCCGCGTGACCGTCCCGCGCACTTGCGTTACATAAGCGCCGGCCACCACGGTGTAGCCCTCCGGTATCTCGGCGAGCAGCCGCAGGGGAGACGACGAGAGGCCCTCGGCCAATTCCCGCGCTTCGGCAAGCGGGTGGCCGGAGAAATAAAAGCCCAGCACCTTCTTTTCCTCTTGGAGGCGCTGCTTCTCCGGCCAGTCGGGGACCTGCGGCAGGCGCGGCTTGAACTGCGCTTTGTCCGACTCGTCGCCGCCAAACAGGCTGCCTTGCCCCGAACTGCGGTCTTGGCGCGCCGTGGTCCCCTGGGCCATGGCGTCTTCCAGAACCTCGATCAGCACGGCCCGCCCGCTCCCTTGCGCGATTGTGTCGAACGCCCCCGCCTTGATGAGGCCTTCCAGGCAAGCCTTGTTCGCCTGCCGCGCGTCAACCCGGTCGCAGAACTCATGCAGGTCGCGGAACGGCCCGTGTGCTGTGCGTTCAGCCACGATCGCTTCCACGGCCTTGTCGCCTACGCCCTTGATCGCCCCCAGCGGGAAGCGGAGCAGCTTGTCGCCCTCAATGCCGAAGCGCGCGCCGGAAGCGTTTATGTCGGGCGGCAGCACATCCAGCCCCATGCTCCGGCACTCCTCGATGTAGAGCACGATCTTGTCCGTGTCGCCCTGTTCGAGCGACATGTTGCCGGCCATGAACTCCGCCGGGTAGTTGGCCTTCAGGTAGGCCGTCTGGTAAGCCAGGAAAGCGTAAGCCGCCGCGTGCGAGCGGTTGAAGCCATACTCCGCGAACTTTGCGATCAGCTCATACAGCTTCGTGGCCTTCTCGTGGCTGATGCCCTTCTGCGCGCATCCTGCCACGAACTGCACGGAGTACTTGGCCATTAACTCGGGCTTCTTCTTGCCCATGGCCTTGCGCAGCTTGTCCGCTTCGGAGAGCGTGAAGCCCGCGAGCTGGTTGGCGATCTGCATCACCTGTTCCTGGTACACGATGACGCCATAGGTGTCTCTTAGAATAGGCTCGAGTTGCGGCACCAGGTATTCGATCTGTTCCTGGCCGTGTTTGCGTGCGCAGAAGGCGGGGATATTCTGGATCGGTCCCGGCCGGAACATGGCGTTCAGCGCGACCAGGTCCTCCAGGCAATCCGGGCGCGCCTCGATCAGCATCTTGCGCATGCCCTCGGATTCAAACTGGAACACGCCGCGCGAATCGCCGCGGCTCATCATGCGGTAGGTCTTGGCATCGTCCAGCGGCAGGCTCTGGAGGTCCAAGAGCCCGTCGGGAGTGAGCGGCTCTTTGATTTTGGTCCCGTGCCGCTCCTGGATGAGCTTGCAGGCGACCTCCAGCTTGGTCAGCGTTTCCAGGCCCAGGAAGTCAATCTTCAACAAGCCCACGGCGTCAATGTGGGCCATCTCGTACTGCGTCAGAGTCACGCCGTTCTTGTCCTGGCACAGCGGGCAATACTCGACCACCGGTTTGTCGGCAATCACCAGGCCGGCGGGGTGGCAGCCGGTGTTGCGCGCAATGCCTTCACATTTGCGCGCCATGTCAATCAGCTCCTTGGTGCGGGCATCCCGCGCGTAGGCGGCGGCCAGTTCCGGTTCGTCGTCCACGGCGTAGTGCGTGTCGCCTTCAGACGCGCGTTTGGCCGGAGCGGCTTGCAGCACCACTTTCTTGTTGGGCATGTGCGGGATCAGCTTGGCGATGTTATTCACGTCGTTGATCTGCCAATCCAGCACGCGGCCCACGTCGCGCACGGCGCTCTTGGCCTGCATGGCGTTGAAAGTGACTATGTTGGCCGTGCAGCCGCGGCCGTACTTGTCCTGCACGTACGCTACGACTTCGCCGCGGCGGCTCTGGCAGAAGTCAATGTCAATATCCGGCATCTCGTTGCGGCCCTCGTTGACGAAGCGCTCGAAGAGCAGGTTGTAGCGCAACGGCTCCAGGTTGGTTATGCCCAGGGCGTAACAGACGACTGAGCCGGCTGCGCTGCCCCGTCCCGGCCCCACCGGGATGCCGCGCGCACGCGCCTCGCGCACGATGTCCCAGACGATGAGCATGTAGCCCACGAAGCCCATCTTCTCGAGGACCCGCAGCTCCTCTTGCGCGCGCGCGCGCACCTGTGGCGGCAAGGGCTCGCCGTACCGGCGCTTCAGCCCTTCCTCAACCTGCCGCCGGAAGAAAGTGCGGGTGTCCTCCCCGGCCGGCACCTGGAAGGCGGGGAAGTGGTACTTGCCGAACTCCAGCTTCAGTTCGCAGCGCTCGGCGACCTCTAGCGTGTTCTTTAGCGCCTCGGGCACGCCGCTCCCGAAGATGCGCTCCATCTCCTCGCTGCTCTTGAGGTAGAATTCGTCGCACGCGAACTCCAGCCGTTTCTCTTCCTTCAGCAGCTTGCCCGTGCCGATGCACAGCAGCACTTCATGCGCCCTGGCGTCCTCGCGGCTGGTGTAGTGGCTGTCGTTGGTGCAGATCAGCTTGCCGCCGCTTTCCCGGGCGATCCGGAGGATGGCCTCATTAACCTTTTTCTGGTCCGCCGCCAGCCGCCGCATCGCCTCGGTGGCCTCGGGTGTGCCGGCCGCCGCAATGCAGTGGTCCTGCAATTCAAAGTAGAAGTTTCCCTTCCCGAAGATCTCCTGGTAGATGCCGGCCTGCCGCAACGCTGCCGCGTAGTCCTTCTTCAGCACGGTCTGCGGGATCTCACTCCCTACACAGCCCGAAGCCGCCAGCAACCCCTTGCTGTGCCGCGCCAGCAGCTCACGGTCCACGCGCGGCTTGTAGTAGAAGCCCTCGAGGTAAGCCTGACTGGAGAGCTTCATCAGGTTCTTGTAGCCCTCCTGATTGGCGGCCCACAGGATCAGGTGGTAGCCAATCTCGCCATCTATCTTCTCGTGCCTGGTGCGGCTCTCGCCATTCGGCGCGACGTAGGTTTCCATGCCGATAATGGGCTTGAGCGCCGGCAGGCCGTCCTTGGCCGCGTTCTTCGAGGCGTCCAGGCAAGCCCGGTAAAACTCGATTGCCCCGAACATGTTGCCATGGTCCGTGATGGCCAAGGCCGGCTGGTTCATCTGCCGGGCGCGTTTGACGATCTCGGAAAGGCGCGAGGCGCCGTCCAGAAGGCTGTACTGCGTGTGCGTGTGCAAATGGCAAAACTTTGGGCCGGACATCTTCCCCGCCGCTCCTTGGCCGTGCTTCTAACCTGCGGCCTTCTCACTCCTCACTCCTCGCTCCTCACTCCTCGCTCCTCATTGCTCACTTCTCGCTCCTCACTTCTCGCTCCTCACTTCTCACTCCTCACTTCTCACTCCTCCCCCTGCCGCGCGCCAGCGCAAAGTCTAACACGCGCGCGCCGCATTCAATAAGCGAAGGGCCACGATTTTTTGAGCCAGTCCTTGTTATATATCCCTGCCGTGCCGCAACCGGGGCCGAAAATCCAAATCCTAAATCCGAAGGAAACGGAAAAACTTCAAAAGGCAATCAGAAACTCTCCCGCCATCACTTCCGTCCCTTCCGTCCCTTCCGTCCTATTCGTCCTATCCGTCCTACTTGTCCTATCCGTCCCCTACGGCCAGAAGGGCCGTGCATTCGCCCTGCCGTGCCGTCAAATCCAAAATCCGAAATCTAAAATCCTATGCGGTCCTTCATCCTTTTCCCTTCGCCCTTCATCCTTCACCGTTCATCGTTCATCATTTGTCTTTCGCGCCTCCCTCCGGCCTGAAGGGCCGGGCATTCGCCCTGCCGTGCCGTCAAATCCAAAATCCGAAATCTAAAATCCAAAATCGTGAACGCCCCAGGTTTTCCCTCCGGCCTGAAGGGCCGGCATGGGATAGCCCAGGGCAAGCGAGCCGTAGCGAGCGCCGCCCTGGGAAACAGTGCCCCCGAAGAACCAAGCCCTGAAGGGGCGCACTGAGTGGCCATCCGGCCTGAAGGGCCGGGCATTCGCCCTGCCGTGCCGTCAAATCCAAAATCCGAAATCCCAAATCCAAAATCGTAAAGGCCCCTGGTGAGCGGCCCCCTCGGGAATCGAAGCCCTGAAGGGGCGCGCTGAGTGATGCACCCAAGGCAGGGCGAGCGCAGAGGGTGTCGCGCACGTCCCCGATATTCCTATCAGTCCCACCCGCGAGCGCTAACTCTTGTCGCCGGGCAATTTGGCTGTCGCTGAATGCAGTTGTGGTATGTCTCGATCAGCCAGCATTATGACGTGCGCATCGGCAACGAAGTCGCCCATGCGCTGATGGAGTTTTGCGAGCACATCGTCCGCTATGACATGAGGGTCTTTGAGATCTGCCCATGGGAAATCGAAAGGCCGCTGCCTTGCCTCCGCCCGTAACGCCTTCATACAAACGCTCTCCGCCACGATCTCGGCCAGCAGCACCCTGAAGTGCGGCGTGTGTTGGCCTGGGTAGGGTTCCTTCTCACCTAAGTAACGGGCGAGGGAGCGATGACGGGCGGCGATCTTCAGGACATTTGGTTTGCCGTCATTGTCAGCCCACATAGCGCGGGAGGCGCCGAACTTCTCGGGGACGATCTCGATTCTTATCGGTGCCCCGTGCTCCTGTTCGTGCTTGTCTACGATTTTCAATAGTGCCGACGCTGCCTGCCCGCTGACCTCCGCGGTAACCGATGTCTTGGCCTTGAGGGTGCGACCTTCGACGGTGACGGGGCCTTCCGCGTAATTCGTGCCAGGGACGGGAGTTAAAACGCACCTGCCAATGACTGCCGCCTTAGCAGGGTCTGCACAGTGTACTTTGACCATTGTCTCGGCGCCAACCAATTCTGGGTACTTGGCATACAGGTGGAGGTACTTCCTGCTGCCAAGTCGCAGTTCGTACTCCTTGCGTTCGAACTCCAATGGAGAGCCGAAGACATGGTCTTCGACTTTGTCTTCGACAACCTGGACTAGTGCCTCGGCATCAGGCAAGCCCTGACACTTGGCGGTCAGAGTGACGCTGTCAGCGACCGACCTCCCTCTAATCGTCAGTACGCCCAGGAGGCGGTCTTGCCTGGATTTGTGGGGATGAAGCCGCAGGGGAGAACCGCAGACTTCTATTGCATCAGGAGAGTCTGTTTCGACAATGACTGGCTCGGGATCGCCTTTGAATAATGACGCAACGGCGTAGACGGTCAGTGTCCTCTCCTTGGCGACGGCCACTCGGACTTGGTACGTTGGGTAGATGAAGAACCCCTGCTTGGCAAAGGTGTCGTCTACCTCCTCCCCGACGCTCACCTCGTCAAGCTCGTCTAGTTGCTGGCGAAGAAACCTTGCCGCCAGCTTCGCCAGCCGATCAAGTCGCGATTTGGTTTCCTGACTCGCGACCTCAACCTGCCCTGACTTCTCTTGCTCCTTGTCTTTTGCGATCAGGGCTTTCAGGCGCTCAGACGGCAGCTTCAGCAGGGCCTCTATGAAAGGATGACTTCTATCCAAGCCCCAGCGCCGACTGGGATCAAGAAGCAGCCGCGGGTTATTGGGAGGTGCAGGCTTGCGGGCTTCGTAAGCTTCATCGTATTGCCTCAATAGCTGGTCCATATAGGGGCACTCCAGCCTGCCAAAGTACCGCCTTGCGTTTGGGTCCGCTTTGAGTTGGTCCGAGAGCAGACCACTTTCGTAAATGGCGCGTTCGCCTTTGACGATGATCCCGAATCTCTCGAACTGGATTTTGTACTCGTCGAGCAATTCCTTCGACCGCCAGATCCGGAGTCGCGCCGGGGCCCCGGCGTAGCCAGGGATTCCGAATCCTTCATCAACGACAAGCACGGCATCAGGCGCCCTGTAGACCAGTTGTTTAGCCTCGCCTTTGTCAACCATGCTGCGGAGGCGCACAACCGATTGCGATTCGGCGGACAGAATGTCCCGAAGAGCGTAGTGCCAGGGAAGATCCTCAAAGAGAGTCTTGTACCTGGGAAGAGGAACCGCCTTGTTGAGAACAAGCGTAACGCATGTGCCGTTGCCGTGGCTAATACCCAGGGCGCGCCGGTCCGCCTGGTTGGCGTCCCGTCTCTCGAGCACCCTGAACTTGCCGCGGTTGGTTATCTCGCACTTGAAGTAACGGCTTCCCTTGACGGATTCGTAGACGAGGTCACCAAGAGCGGTGCAGTCCTTGCTGCCTCGTCCCATGTAACCGCGGTCCCCAGCCCCGCTGGTGTAGGCACCTGGCTGCGACAGTTTCCTGTACATTTCCTCATCATCCATTCCCTCAGCCTTGTCGCGAACGCATATCGTGGAAGGCTTGTCACCGCGCTGCTCAAGGTGCTCGATTAGGATATCACCGCCATCCTTGTTGCGCTTTTGCCCCACGTACAAGCGATGGTAGGAGTCGTCGGCGTTTGTGATCAGTTCAATAAGCGCATCGTAAACGCTTGTTATTGTGGAGTCACGGCTGTGGCGGAAATACCGTAATGTTGGGTGAAAGTCTACTTCCTGGCCGATCTTGAGTCTCATAGCCCTCCCTCCTCTTGCTTTGGGCTTTCGTCGCGCTTGAGAACTCCGGAGAAGTTTCGGCGACATGCATCCACGAAAGAAATCACATCCTGATCCCCGGCCTGAGTGGCGGTGGCCTCAAGGGTTTGGAATTTGCGGACTATCACCTCCTGCGGGACATCGGGACTGCATGAAAGAAAGTCCGTGAACTCGTAGCGGGACGCTTCCCTGACACTCCGTGTCTTTAGGAAGGTTTTGAAAAGGGCCTGCGAATGTACCTGCTTGACGAACCTGCTTCTCTCCCTCGAAGTCATCGGGCCTGCATGGCTGTGCCTGCTAAGTGCGCTCTCTATCCTTCGCGCGTTCTCCGTGAACCATTTCGCGCCCTGTGCAGTCAACCACCAGCCGTCCTTAACAGCATCCAGCCCGTAGGTGCCTTCCACAAGCCCACCGTAGTCCTGCTTCTTGGCGTCAACCAAGGCCGTTTTAACAACATATTTGTCAGGCCACCCCTTTTTCCGGTATTGAGGCAATCGCCATGCGAAACGTTCGCGCGCGAGTTCATAACATTTTGCCGCGATGTCCTCACTGTGCACTGTCTTCTTCGCCCCGCCAAGGCGCGCCAAGGCGTACACGACGATGTCTTTGAGTGGAGGGTCGGTTTCGGCAGCCACTGCTCGGATCATCCCTTCTGCAAAGCGGTTCTGCGGGGTACTGGGCGCTTAGCCTACGCGCATGCCCGCGCACCGCTACCGACTCGGCAGTTCGCCCCAGTGGTTCTCCAACAACGGCTCAAACGGCGGCTTCGCGCTCAACGTGTACCCCTGTCTGCCATGTTGTTTGAGAACGCCTACGGCTCTCAGCCATGCAACTGCCGCGTAAACCTGATATTCCGGAACATCACTATGGTCGGCTGGATCCACCAAAGGAACTACCTTGCTTATGGTGAACCGTTTCCCGTTCGCCGCCGCCTGGCCGATGGCCGCCGTCAGCAACGCCAGAACCTTCTTAGGCGCCTTGTGCTCGTATTCCGCCTTCCCAGAACGCGACCATCCCACCTTGATGAGTGAATCGCCTTCGCGCAGAAACTTCGGGTACTCCCCCTTCTTCGGCTGGCGGCGTCCATGGAGCGCCGGAGGCCCCGCAGTACCGCCGCACTTCTCGGCAGTGGCTGGCGCAGGGACGGTTTCCCGATCCAACGATTGCCTCGCCTTCTCTGCGAGCGCCTTCACTTGTTTGGCAAGGTCAATCAACAGGGCAGCGGCGCCATAGTTGGACTCCTTCATCACGTCGCTCGCCAAAGTTGCCAACGACCTTTCCGCAGATCCCAAAATCTCGCTAATCTCTTGAATCGTATCCATATTGGCTATTATATGCATATGCTATACATACGCAAGTGAAAAAAAGCATATCGTGGGCGTGAACGAAGCGTTCCCCCGTGTGCCGGTCCTGGGTTAATTAACCAGCGCGCCCTTTCAGGGCGCGGATATTCCTGGGGGTCTGCAACCCAGGGCGGCGCTCGCTACGGCTCGCTTGCCCTGGGCTATGTGATCCCGGCCCTTCAGGCCGGAGGGCAACTCAGCCCGCCCCGTTGGGGCCTTTTCGATTTTGGATTTCAGATTTTGGATTTTGGATTGGACCGCGCGCCTGGGTGCTACTGCCTACTATCTACCATCTACTGCCTTCTGTCTTCTCACTTCTGTCTTCTCTCTCCTGGCTCCTGACTTCTGTCTTCTCACTTCTCTCTCCTCGCTTCTCTCTCCTGTCTTCTGCCTTCTGTCTTCTCACTCCTCACTTCTCACTTCTCACTTCTGTCCTTCGTCTTCTCTCTCCTGTCTTCTGCCTTCTGTCTTCTGTCTTCCGTCCCCTGCCCTTGGCCCCGCCCCCCGCTCCCCGCCCCTGTAACTCCTTGCATGCCAACCCTTTGCGCTCTCTGTGCCTCTGCGGTGAAACCTTTTTGAGATTCTTGCCATTTTTCTCTTGACAAATGGAACTGTCATGCGTAGTATATTACAGGAGGTCCATTCTTTGGAAGCCGGATACCACGCCTGGTGCAGGCTGTCAGGAGCAAGCATGAAGCATGAATCCCCAGTGTCCATCCTTCATCCTTCATCATTCATCGTTCATCATTCCCCCTCTGTGTGCTCTGTGCTGAACAATGTGCATTCGGTTCACTTTAGGGAAACGCATCAAACGCATCGCACCTCGCGCGCCGCACTTAGGTTCCTGTTGGGGAAACGTAACCAACGCAACGCGGCTCGGGTGCGCAGGAGCCTGGGAAAACCAGTGAAGAAAGCAGGAGAACGAGTGAAGAAAAGAGGAGAAATAGGGAAAAATCCAGGAGAACGAGTGAAGAAACAGGGAAGAACCAAGGAAGAAAAAGTGAGTTTCTGCCGAATTTCCAGGCTTTGCGTGAACGGAGCACCTGATCCTTCATCCTTCATCCTTGCTCTTGGCCCCATATATCGCCGGGTTCAAATTTGGGTCGTTATACATCTTGAACTGCCGGTACAGTTTCATCTGCTTGCGGCCGGCCAGCAGGTCGGCCAGCAGTTCTCCCAGCGCGAGCACCAGGTCGTGGCGCTGCCGCCGCAGCACTGCCAGGCGTGCGCGGCACTTGGCGGTATGCTCCGCGGCGGCGTCCCGGCGCTGGCACTGCTCTCCCATGTGATGGACCTTCAGGCTCAATATCGAAAGCCGGTCAATCACGCCGCCAGGCGTTTCGCTGTTCCAACCCGCGCCCGGACGCAAGCGCACCCCCTGCGCGGCAAGCCCCGCGCAAATGTGCTCGTCCAGTTTCTCGATCAAGTCGTTGCGCAACTGATTGAGCTTGTCTATCTTGCGCTTCACCGCTGCTATCTGCGCGTCCGTCGCGTCCGGCGCCCGCGCTTTGTCCTCCTCGTGCCACAGGTCAAAATTCCGGCGATGCTGCTCCTGAACCAAGGCTAGAAGCGGATCGCGTGTTGTGACCCTTCCCGCGGCGTGCCACATTTCCGTGCAACGCTGCTGGCTGGCCGCGATCCCGCGAGCGATTCTGCGGCCTTCTTCCTCCGGGCTGGCGCGCCTGGCTTTCATCATTTGCAAAGCCGCTCTCCTTCCGTAACATCGAACACGAACTCTCTCCACACTGTCAGAGATGGGCCGGGCTATGTCCAGTGAAACCGAAACGCGGGGACCTCCTTATTGCTTTACTGAAGTCGCCAAGACGATGGGCCTCATCGCCGAACCGCGCGCGCCAGCAAGCGGCCACCAGGGCCGCTCCCTCACGCGCGGGGCCTGTTCCGGCAGGTCACCGGATTTCCTGGAAAATTTTGAGGATTTGCTCCACAAACGGAGCCGCCGCGCTATGCTCTGAGGCGCCTCTCGTTGAAAAATCGGCCACTGGGGACGGTTGACGTACGCGGGGGTGGGACGCAGTCCAAGGAGGTTTTTTTATGGCGTCGGGGAAGGTTAAGTGGTTCAGCGATCAGAAGGGTTACGGGTTCATCACCCCGGATGAGGGAGGAAAGGACCTGTTCGTGCATCACACGGAGATCCAGGCAGACGGCTTCCGCACCCTCAAAGAAGGCCAGCCGGTCGAATACGAGACGGTGCAGGACGCGAAGGGACCGAAGGCCACCAAAGTTCACATCAAGGCTTAGGTAAGGAACGAGCTCTTCCAAACCTCGAACCCACAGCGGGATTGAAAAATCCCGCTTTTTTTGTTCCTGCTAGTTCCAAGCCGCGCGCGTAAGCAAGCGGCCCGCTCTCCGATGCTTGCGGCTCAGGAGCGTAGCGCCGGCGTCTCGCCGGCAACCCAATGGAGGACCGAACATGGCCACGCCCGGAACCAGGATCGCCGCGCAGCTTTTCACCCTGCGCGATTTCACCAAGACTCCCGCCGACATTGTCAGAACCATGACAAGGGTCCGCGAGATCGGCTACCGCGCGGTGCAGTGTTCCGCGCTCGGCCCCATTGACCCGGCCGAATTGCGCAGGATCCTGGACGCCCAGGGGCTTTTCTGCTGCGCCACTCACGTGGGCTTCGAGCGCATGCGCGACGACCCCCAGGGCGTGATAGCCGAACACAAGATCCTGGGCTGCCCCTTAACCGCCGTCGGCGGCCTGCCGCAAAGCTACCGCAACGCCGAGGGCTACCACAGGTTCGCCAAAGAGGCCTCCGCTGTTGCCAAGCGCCTCAAGGATGAGGGCGGGCCGGTCTGGGGATACCACAACCACAGCTTCGAACTCGAAAAGTTCGACGGACGCACCGGCCTGGAAATCCTCTATGCCGAAAGCGATCCCGCCTATTTCACGGCTGAGATTGACACCTATTGGATCACTCACGGCGGCGCTGATCCCGCGTTTTGGATACGTTCCCTCAAGGGCCGTATCCCCCTGGTCCACTTCAAAGACATGGTGATGAAGGACGGCAAACAGCTCATGGCTGAAGTCGGCGAAGGCAACCTCAATTGGCCCGCCATCCTCAAGGCCTGCAAGGCCGCGGGCGTGCAGTGGTATCTGGTCGAGCAAGACGTCTGCCAGCGCGACCCGTTCGAAAGCCTGGCCATCAGCCTAAGGAACATGAATGGGTGGGGACTGAAGTAATTTTGGATTTTAGATTTTGGATTGGCGTTCGGGCACCTGGTCTGTAAAGAGGACGAATAGCACGAAGGCGAGGACGCAGCAGCACTGCTGGCCATTGAGGCGCGGGGGGAACGGAGAGATGCTGCCCAGCCAATCCAAGATCCAAAATCTAAAATCCAGAATCGCTGGCTCCTAAGGAGGGCAGTACATGCACATCCTCGTCAATACCGGCGGCGGTGACGCCCCAGGCCTGAACGCGGTCATACGCGCGGTCACCCTCAGCGGGGTGCGTCGCGGTTGGAAAGTCACGGGCATCCGGCGCGGCTACAACGGACTGTTGGATGAATACCCGAATGGGCTGGTGGCGCTGGACCGGGACAAGGTCCGCGGCATCTCGCATTTGGGCGGCACGATCCTGGGCACCGTCAACAGAGGCAATCCTTTCGAGTACCCCTCCAAAGAGAACGGCACGGTTGTGTTGAAAGACATCTCCGGCACAGTCTTGCAGCGCATGCGCGACATCGGCGCCGACGGGCTAATTGCCATTGGCGGAGACGGCTCGCTGCGCATCGCTCAGAAGTTCATTGAGAAGGGCCTGAAGGTCATCGGCGTGCCCAAGACCATAGACAATGACCTCGGCTGCACGCAGGTGACTTTCGGCTTCGATTCCGCCGTCTCAGTGGCGACCGATGCCATTGACCGCCTGCATTCCACCGCCGAGGCGCACGAGCGCGTGATGGTGGTTGAGTTGATGGGCCGCTACGCGGGCTGGATTGCCCTCAACGCCGGCATCAGCGGCACGGCCGACGTGATCCTCATTCCAGAGATCGAATATGACATTGAAAAGGTCTGCGCCGCCATCAGGCACCGCTACGAGATCGGCCGCAACTTTGCCATTGTCGTCGCTGCGGAAGGCGCCAAGCCCAAGGGGGGCAAGCTGAGCATCAAGGGCCGGGAAGTCGGGCACGAGGTGATCCTGGGCGGGATTGCTGAACACCTGGCGGCCCAGATTCAGGGGTTGACCGGCTACGAGACCCGTTCCCTCGTACTGGGGCACCTTCAGCGCGGCGGTGGCCCGACCACCTTTGACCGCCTGCTGGCCCTGCGCTTCGGCTGTGCGGCGGTGCGGATGGCTGACCAAGGCTTGTGGGGCCAGATGGTGGCCTTCCAGCCGCCGAAGATGGTCGCCGTTCCCATCAAAGAAGCAATCTCCAAGATGAAGACCGTGCCGCTGGACCACGATACAATCTACGCCGCCCGCGACCTGGGCATCTGCCTGGGAGACTGATAATAAGGTGTGAAGGAAGAAGTAATGGTCCCCGCCTCTTCACTTCTTCCATTTTCCTTATGCCCTTTTCCTTTCTCCTCTTTGGGTTGCGGGTGAGACGCCAGCGCTACGTCTCCGTGGTGGACAGTCCGGTCTCTAGACAGACTGTTGGCCCGGCGCGGCCCCGCCACCGCTTTCTGGCCCCGCGTTCGTGGTAGGTGGAGCTGGACTTTCGCTCGGTACGGCGGGGCTCTCACTGCGTTCAGTGTGCTCTCTATGCGGCCTGCCCCCGCCGCGGCGGTCGCCGCCACGGTCGCCGCCACGCCTGTGTTCGCCGCCACCACGGTCACCGTGCCGTTCGCCGCGCTCACCGCCGCGGCCTCGTCCGCCGTGGCCTTCACCAGGAGCACGCCCGGCTTGCGGCTGGGCTTCTGAACCGGGAGCGAGCACGGCCCTGCGGGAAAGCTTCATCCGGCCCAGGTCGTCAATCGCGATCAGCTTCACCTCCATCTTGTCGCCGATCTTGCAGAAGTCCTGCGGGTTCTTGACGTAGGAGGTGTCCAACTCGGAGACGTGGCACATCCCGTCCGTGCCCGGCATGATCTCGAAGAACACGCCGAACTCCTTGATGTTGACCACCTCGCCCATGTAGATCTTGCCCACTTCAGGGGTGCCGACCAGCCCCTCGATCTCCCGCTGGGCCGCTTCAGCCACGTCGCGCTTGGGGCTGGCGACGATCACATTCCCCAGGTCGTCCACCTCGACTGTCACCTTGTACTTCTCTTCGAGCGCGCGGATGGTCTTGCCGCCCGGGCCGATCAGCTTGCCGATCTTGTCCACCTCGATCTTCATCTGGATGATCTTGGGCGCGTGCTGGCTGATATTGGGCCGCGGCGCGGCAAGGATCTTGGCCATTTCCGCCAGGATGTGCTTGCGCCCCACCTTGGCCTGCTCCAGCGCGGCGCGCATGACCGGCGTGGGGATGCCCTGGCTTTTCAGGTCCATCTGCAGCGCGGTAATGCCATTCTCCGTGCCGGCGACCTTGAAATCCATGTCGCCGTAATGGTCTTCGTCGCCCAGGATGTCGGAGACCACGCAATGCTCGCCCCCTTCCTCCACCAAACCCATGGCGATGCCCGCCACGGGCGCTTTGATCGGCACACCGGCATCCATCAGCGCCAGTGTCCCGCCGCAGACGGAGGCCATGGAACTGGAGCCATTCGACTCCAGAATTTCGCTGACCAGCCGCAACGTGTACGGGAAGACGGTGTAATCCGGCAGCGCCGGTTTCAGCGCGCGGCGTGCCAGGTTGCCGTGGCCGATCTCGCGGCGTCCGGGGCCGCGCGGCATTTTCACCTCGCCCACGCTGAAACTGGGGAAGTTGTAGTGCAGCATGAACTTCTCGCTGAACTCGCCGGCCAGCGATTCCACGGTCTGTTCATCGCCCACCGTTCCCATGGTGGCGGCCACCAAGGCTTGGGTTTCGCCGCGGGTGAAGAGGGCTGAGCCGTGGGCGCGGGGCAACAGTCCGACGTCGCCGGTGATCGCCCGGATCTCATCCCGCTTGCGGCCGTCGCAGCGGTGGTTCTCGCGGATGAGCGTGCGGATGACCTTCTCCTGCAGCACCTCGAAGGCACCCTTGACGTGCCACGCGGCCGGCAGCGTTTCGTCCTTGGCCAGCTCCGGGTTGGGCTGCGCGTCCCGCGCGTACTTGGCGACCAGTTCGTCGCAGAGCTTCTTCAGCGCATCGCGCCGGCCAAACTTGGTGGGCGTGAGCGCCGCCTTCTTGGCGGCTGCGAAGTGCTCCTTGCAGAGCACCTCCGTGATGGGGTGGGGCGGCGGTGGCACGAACGGCTCCTTCTGTACGCCCGCCTGGGCCGCCAGTTCCTCCTGCATGGCCACAATCTCCTTGATGAAGCTGTGGCCGAACTCGATGGCATTCACCATGTCGTCTTCGCTAAGTTCCCTGGCCCCGGCTTCGACCATCAGCACGGCGCTCTTGGTTCCGGCGACGACCAGGTCCAGGCTGCTCTTCTCCAGTTCCTCCTTCGTGGGGTTGAGCTTGAGCTGCCCGTCAATCAAGCCCACGCGCACCGCTCCCAGCGGGCCGTGGAAAGGCAGCTTGGATACGGCCAGCGCGGCGGAGGAGGCGATCATCGCCAATATGTCGGGATCCACATCCGGCTCGGCGGAGAGCGCCAGGGCCTGGATCAGGACATCGCGTGAGAACTCCATGGGCCAAAGCGGCCTGATGGGGCGGTCAATCAAGCGCATGGTCAGGATTTCTTTCTCAGACGGCCGGCCCTCGCGTTTCATGAAGCGCCCACCGAAGATCAACCCCGAGGCGTAGCCTTTCTCGCGGTAGTCCACCGTCAGCGGGAAGAAGTCCATGCCCTCGCGCAGCAGGCG
>Ga0209777_10002760_pt1 | contig 22596 bp, 20 predicted proteins | sample FrelakmetHBP12HB_FD_187147 | JGI IMG/M metagenome (GOLD analysis project Ga0209777, IMG submission 187147) | Freshwater lake sediment microbial communities from the University of Notre Dame, USA, for methane emissions studies -HBP12 HB (SPAdes)... | ecosystem: Environmental > Aquatic >...
CTTCCGGAGCATCATCGTGAGTTCAGAGCCGATTTGACCGACTGCACCGGTGACAAGAATTTTTTTCATTCGTTTTTGTGGCATTCCTTATTAACCCCCATTTGATATTATTTCACAGGTATCGTCACTCCCTATAGATACTTTACTGTTCACCGGTATATTCAGAGTCTTTACCAATGCCCTCTATTTCTTTGGGAGTTCCTGGGTGAGTTATGTATCTCTTTCGTTTTTTCCTCCAGTTTGTCCAGCAGGCATTACTAAGGGACGGACCAAAATACAGGTGATAAAAAATAGCGTTTACATCATTCGTTGAGAAAAAAATACAATGAGAAAAAACGAAGATATTTTCTAGGAAAATCGTTCCGCTTCAAAATGGATGAAAATAGTACCGGTATGAGGACTATCGTAGTCCAGGACACTTTGGATATCTATGGTGATTTGAACCCAGACGTAATCGGACACATTCGATGTTGCATTGGTGTTATTTTCCGAGAATCGAACATGGGCGGTTTCATCCCACGCTGTGTTGCAGCTGTTATTGGCTCTATCAGAGACATTACTACAAATATCACTGGCGTTGTTGTTCCCTGCAGCAAGTACCCACCATGTCGTCCGATTTGTTGTATTTATTCTTGTTCCATTCTTATACATCAGGACACTAGTTGAATTGGTGATATTTCTCGTCGCATCTTCATAACGAACACCATGAAGCCATATCGTCATATACGTCCAGTTGGCAGAAGTGACATTAATGCTAGTGATATTCACGGGTAATTTTTCTTCATTGACGATGCCAAACGCAGCGGTATACGTCACATTTTGGTTCGTACTTAGGTTTCCAAAATATAAGGTCAGGGACGCTCCAGTACTGTTATTCCCACTTACGCGGAGAATCCGTACTGCATCAGAGGAATTGTCTGATCCGATCAGTCGGATATTTGCATTTGACGGATGAACAATATGGAACTCATACCCAACTTTCGTCACGGCAAATTGGGTAGCCATAACCATTGTGAAAATAAGAATAGATAAACCGACAATGAAAAGTCGTTTATTGATTCGGAAGGGCCACCTGTTCGATTCCATACCATGTCTCCTATTACCATGTTAACTCCTGCCATCATCGTATTTAAAACTAGGTCGGCTAAATCCCAAAACGACAAAATAACATTAACAGGAGAAAAAAACATTGGTTTCTAAGAAGACATTTTATAAAGAAAAACAGAATCGAACAACTAGACGGTAGGAGTCAATCCTGCATCCTTTACAAGAGCAGGGATAATCTCCTCCCAAAACAATGCCGTGATATGTATACCGCGAAGACCTGGTACTGCCTTCAGTTCACGGATTGTTTCTAGCGCAATTGCATATCCCTCTTTTGGAGGATCAGCTGCAGCCTTCATCCGTTCATACACCTGATCAGGCACATCAGTCCCAGGAACATGAAACTTCATCCGCTCCGCCATCTTCACCGATTTCAACGGAGTGACACCAGCAAGGATACTTATGTTTTTGTCAAGCCCCTGCGATCGGACATCATCCATCCATTGAGTAAACTTCTCGATATCATACACACTCTGCGTCTGAATAAATTCTGCGCCAGCGTTCATCTTTTTTCGCAGACGATCAACCTGAATCTCAAAGGGATCTGCATACGGATTTGCTGCCGCACCAAGAAAGACAATAGGCCGTGACGCAATCAACGGATCACCGCTCTGAAAAACACCACGATCCCGCATATCCTTAATAATCTGAAGCAACTGAATCGAATCAATATCAAACACTCCCTTGGCACCAGGATGATTCCCAAAAGATTGATGATCACCGGTTAAACACAAGATATTCCGGATCCCAAGCGCAGATGCTCCAAGCACATCGCTCTGCAGGGCGATTCGATTTCTATCACGACAGGTCATCTGCATGATAGGCTCGATACCCATCTGAAGAAGAACCATACATCCCGCGAAACTCGACAACCGAACCACAGCGGTCTGATTATCAGTCACATTAAACGCGTCAGCATACCCACGAACCACCTCGGCTTTCTGCCGCATCTTACCTACATCCGCACCTTTGGGCGGACCGATTTCTGCGGTCACTACAAACCGTCCATCCGCAAGAACTTCCTCAAGATGACTTCGATAACTCACGTTAGACTCTCCTCTTCTGTTCCAATGTCTTTGACCAATCCTTCGGTTTTTGGATCGCGGTGAACACTTGCAATTTCCCTTTCTTTTTTAACGCTTGATAAACCGTATCCCAGACACATTCCATCTCCTTATTCACTTCACATTTCCCACCAGAGGACCCCCCACAGGGACCATTTAACATTGATTTCGGGCACCGAGACACCGGACAGAACCCTCCAAAGGCATCCACGAGACATTCCCCGCAGAGCATGCATCGTTTATCAAATTCATTGATCCTTGAGATTTCCCCTAAAAACAACGTATCAGTCCCAGCGATAACATCTTTCTCAGCTAAAAGCTCAGCAACGGTCTGAACCCCATTTCCACAGGCTAGAACAAGAACCTTTTCTGATCTCTTAAGCTCTGAATCAAACTTCTTTAACATCTGCTTATCATTCATCAAATGACACGCTGGTTCAAGAACCACCCAACCGGTCACCGGGATTTTATGTTTACCAAGCGCTTCTTTTAATGCAGCAATCTCTTCTTTTCCACCAGTTCGACAGAGGGTTGCACATTCATTACATCCAATGAGAAAAACTGATTTATTGTCAATACAACGAAGAAGATCAGCGAAATTTTTCTGCTTTGTTATAATCATTCAGGTTCACAATAGAAAAACCTGTTAATAAGAATATGTTTTTCCGTATTCTCTGCATCACGGAGAAAAGGAAAAATAAGAAGATTATTAAGTATTATGAGGTTACACAATTTTTAGAGACACATGGAGAACACCGTTGTACAATTCATCCTGGATAATATTTTTTTGTTCTTACCGTTAGCCATCACAGGAATCATTATCACCCTGATTCTCTTTTTTACAGGAAAAAAAGAAAATATATCACCACCTGAGGAATTGACATCAGACAATAAAACTCTCTTCAACATCCGAATAAATGTCTATGTTCTTGTCTACCTCTTCATCTGGATAATGATGATCATCATCGGAGTCCTCTCACACTTTCTTATTCCAACCCTGGTTGGTGGAACAATAGCGGTCATTCCACTCATCGCACTCATACTCATCGAATACACATCGAAAAAATCAAAGGTGCTCTAAAGATATGTCTTTCATCGAGATACATCAAAATTTTGGAGAACACACACAATTCCTTGCTTTATTTATCGCGGTCATCGCAATCGTATGGATAACCCTGGTCTACTATTCCTATAAGAAATATGGACCAAAAAAGACCATCATGTATTTTGTCCCGATTATTATCGCGACCTTATTCATCGAATCAGCTGGCGTGGCAAGCGGGAGGTACTACTATCCTGGGTATATTCTCTATCTCTCAGTTGTGAACGGTGCTGTTCCCTTAATTATTCTCTTAGCGTGGAGCGTCAACCTCTTTTTATTTATGAACATGGGAAGACATTTCATTTCAAAGCTGTATCAAAAACAAAATTTTTTACAAATCATCTACATGTCAATCGCAGCAGGGTTATTTGGTGTGTGCCTGGATCTATTAGAAGACCCTATCGCACATTATAACAATTGGTGGATATGGACAGCATCGCTTCAGGGAATCAAATTTTATGAAGTCCCCATCCTCAATTTCATTGGATGGTTTGTTCTGATTTTCTTTATGTCACTTGCCACGTTACTCATAGAGCGATCACGATTCTCAGAAAACAGAAAAGTGTTGCTTTCCATCACATCCATATCGATATCCGGTACTCTTGTTTTTATTATCCATGGATTAATTGTACGACTCTTTGAATTCCTTCGTCTTTCGTAATAATCTCCCTTTCGTTTCTCCTACTGATACACCATTAACGTAATAAAGGCAATGTTCCATTATTGGAACCCATGGGTTTAGGTAGATTAGCAATCGCCTGGATACGAATGATACGGCCTCCGATATTATTTCTCTGCAGTTTCGGGGCGATTGTGAGTGCCTTAAATTGTGCGTTATATATGACTGGGAGATTGAGCTTATCGTTTTTCCAAATCCTCATTCTCATCCTTGCCCCTGCGTTTCTTTCGACAGGGACCATGTTTCATAATGATATCACTGATTTAGAATCCGATAAAATTAACAGACCATATAAACCAGTTCCTTCAGGGATACTCAAAGAAAAAACAGTGTATTATACGGGAATTGTATTAATGATAGGATCCATTTTTTTAGCAGCCTTGGTTAATTATACGGAACCCGGCGCTGCTATCAACTGGGAATGCGCGGCTTTTACCTTCCTTTTGGTTCTCATCGCTTTATATTATAATTACTATGGAAAACATCATGGGATTTGGGGCCATATGGCTGTCGCATTTGGCGTTGGTGCTATACCCTATTGGGGTGGTCTCGCTATTTTCCCTAATCAACCCCTTCTGATGATTCCATTAGCTGTCGCCTTATTCTTCCTGGAAACCGGAAGAGAAATAATGGTGTGCGCTGGTGACTACGTCGGTGACCTCAAAGCAGGGTTTAAAACTACACCAGTACGCCTTGGACGAAAACGATCCATGCAAATCGCATTGCTGTTTTACCTCGCATTTATTCCAATCTTCCCGTTATCCGCTTTTAACTGGGAAGGTTTACAATTCCCAAAAATTTTCGGGATTGTCTATCTAATTGGAGGAATTTTACTCACCATATCCCTCATCCTTACCTGGTTACTGACGTATCGAGTTGTCATTCGGACCGATGACGAAAAACAAATATGGAAAGCATTCGAACGATATGAACGGACCGGTACCCGCGTTATGATAATTGTTTTCCAAATCTTCATTTTACTTAATGTATTCTTCCCTCAGAAACTCATATAAATTAGAAAAGCTCAAATATCGTGAGATTCTAACACCCTCCCATGAAAAAGGTTTCTGCGTATGCGAGACTTCTCCGAGTTCCAGGAATAGGAGCACTGGGAATTGTCCCGGTTATCGGTGCACTTACGGTAGGGATGTATGATGTCCCAACATTAATCATTGTTTTTATTATTGGGGCGTTTGCGAGTATTTTCGGGTTCTTAGTAAACGATTTAGTGGATATCGAACTCGATAGACACGTCGATGAACTCCAAAAAAAACCGTTAGTCAGCGGAGATGTATCAAAAAACGCTGCATTAATTATTGCATTTTTTTTAGCATTTGCTGCCTTCTTTTTTATTAGTGTCTTATGGTACGGCACCACCATAAACTATAATAAATTCATAGGATTCATTTGTATTATTCTCGCAGGTATTTTAGGGACGACCTATGATGTCTATGGAAAAAAAATCGTCGGTTCTGATTTTCTGGTCGCCATTTCAGTCTCCTTAATATTTTTATTCGGTGCATTATCCTTTGGTCAACCGACGATTATCACGTGGATCGTTTTTCTTTTAACCTTTGAAAACCTCCTGTATATGAACGCGATACAAAACGGGATCAAAGACGCAGACCATGATTATAAGATCGGGGTACGCAACATCGCACTTACTTCAGGGGTAAAGGTACAAGACAGCACCTTGTTTATCCCCCATAGTTTTCAAGCATTCGGGTTAGGATTACGCCTATTTTCCGCGGTGTTATTTTTCACCCCTTTTCTGTTATTCGGGACGCCGTATGCGCTCTGGCAAATCATTCTGCTTCTCTTGCTAGTGATCGTTCATTTATCGCTGGACGTTAAATTCCTTGGCTTAAAAACCTTTAACAGGAGTCAGATTCGTAAAATCATTGGGGTCCAATCGTTTTTACGATACTCATTGGTCCCCATCATGTTGCTTGCCGTTATCGGAGGAATTCCTACGCTTCTTCTAATTATCATACCAATCCTGTGGTATATAGTATTCACACCTGTTGTTGGGGAGAAATTATTCAAACCAAGGATGTAAAAAAATCATCCGATAGGAGAACCATGAAATACGATGTAACGATAGTCGGGGCAGGACCTGCAGGATCAACGACCGCTAAGTTCCTTGCAGAAAAAGGCTTCAAAGTTGTATTAACTGATAAAGAAAAATATCCACGCGATAAACCCTGTGGAGGCGGACTACCAGTACGAGTGTTACAACGATATCCGTATATTGTTAATGAAAAAATAATAGAAGCATACTCCTATGGCGGCACATGTTTTTCTCCATCATTACAGTACAAGATTGAGGTGGATAAAAATACACCACTGATTGCGACGACACTACGGAAAAAATTTGATTTTGAGTTAGTGAAGTACGCACAAGATGCAGGGGCAGAATTTCTAGAAGGAAAAAATGCTGTTGGTGTGAACATAGAAAATGACAGAGCACAGGTTCTCTTCCAAGATGGAACATCTCTCGATTCAGAAATCATCGTTGGAGCAGACGGAGTGAACAGCATCATCGCAAAAGAAACCGGGTTACGGAAAAAAGGAGCAGAACGGGGCATCTGCATTCTTCAGGAATTTGAAGTTAATGAAAAAATCATGGATGAATATTATACAAAGAATCGACATTGTTATGTCCATTCACGATTCAAATCGGTCTCAGGTTACGGATGGGTCTTCCCAAAAAAACAACATTTAAATGTCGGGTTTGGTGTCATTCAAGCCTACAAAAAAACCCCCGAAAAAAATATGAATCTTCTTGAATCCTACAAGGAATATATTGTCTTTTTAAAAGAACATGGGATTATTCCAAAAACACTTAAAGAAACACCAATCAGAGGGGGAGCGTTACCTACCCGGCCCTTAGAAAAAACCTATGGAAATCGAATTATTCTCGTTGGAGACGCTGCTGGGTTAATCAACCCCTTATCAGGAGAGGGGATCTATTATGCTATCACCTCAGGAGAAATAGCAGCCCAGGTTATTTCAGAATCATTACAGAACAAACAAACCGATGCTAAATTCCTTTCACAATATCAAACTCGTTGGAAAAAAGATTTTGGTGGAGATATAGCGCTCATACAACAAATTGTCAGCAGAGGAAAAATAGAAAAAAGGGACAGAGTTTTTAAAATTGCAGATAAAGATCCAGTCCTTAGAGACCTTATGATGGGAGTGATTACCGGAGAACTCAGTGCTCAACAATTTAAATGGAAGATAGTAGGAAGATTTTTTATTGATTCTTTAAAGGATAGACTCAGTTTTAAATAATAAAATTATCTAAGGTGTCATCACAATGGAGAAAAAAAAAGCATGCATTATCGGAGCAGGAATAGGAGGATTGACTGCAGGTGCGCTGCTTCTAAAAAAAGGGTATGCTGTTGATATTTTCGAGAAAGAACCAACGGTCGGCGGAAGAGCTGCTTCAATTACTATGTCAACTAAGACCAAAGAAACCTACATACAGTTATTAGCCAGATTTAATACACAGATTGCTTTTTCTGAACCCGCGCTTGAGGATATTTTTAAGAAAAAACTATTTGATGGATACACCCTTGATCTTGGATTCCATATGATTGGCGGAGGCATCATTGACAAACTACGAACCATCATTATGGAATATTACGAAAATATCACCATTTATGAGTCCAGGTTGTTTGAACAGAAAAATAATCACTTCGACCATTTTGTAACCATGGCAGATAGAATTACGATGCTTCCGAATATCCTCAAACTTCTTGTTTCCGGTGAAAAAACCATGAAAGAGCTCGATACCGTTTCAATAACTGATACAATAAAAAAATATGGAAAAGGTAAAATGAGGACCGTGCTTGAAGTAAATCCTCGTTTAATTAGCACGATTAATAATCTTGATTTAATATCCACCGGCGAAGTATTTAGAACACAAAAAGATATGAAACTCCGAGGTGTCAATTACCCAAAAAACGGTCTTCTAAGCATATCGCAGACTCTTGCTGAATATATCGAAAAAAACGGTGGACACATCCATCTGAACAGCCCGGTAACAAAAATTATCATTGAGAACAAAAAAGCAGAAGGAGTTGTCGTCGGAAGGAAGAAATATCTTTTTGATATCATCATATCAAACATCATTGTACAGAATCTGTTCACGATTGCTGATGAAAAACAGTTTCCGAATGAATATGTCCGAATGATGAAGACTCTTGAGGGCACTGGTAGTCTTTGTGCCTATTACGCTCTAAAACAGATTAATTCACAATTACTAGGAAAAACATTTATTTTCATCGAACGAGACATCGGTGTTGATGGAAACGATGCAGTAGGGATGATTGATTTTATAACAGCGAAACCAGAAACAAGGCTCTCACCATCACAACAATATCTCGTACAAGCATACATCATTTGTACACCAAAGGAAGCACGAGACAAAAAAATACTAGAAAAACTCAAAGCAGCATTAGATAAAAACCTTGAGCGGATACTCCCCGGTTTTCATACGAATCTTCAATGGGCGATATACCCCACGGTATGGCATTTAGACGGTGTCGCGAAAACCATAGATAATATAAAACCAGACATACAAACACCTGTAAAAAACCTCTACATTATTGGCGATTGTGTCAAAGCCCCAGGAATCGGTATTAATTGCGCAATTAACTCCGCTTCCATTCTACAAGATATGATATAACTCTCCATTTTAAAATAATAAAAAATTTCACTCCTTTTATTAAGTGATATGACAGAACTTAGGTGGACAATGAAAATAAATTCATTCGTACGATCTGCAGAGTAATTAATATAATATACGTCCCTATTCAGAACAATACGACCCCTAGGTTCATGGTGTTCTCATGTCGGTAAAATTAACCATGAAAGAACCATTCACAAAAAGTAAATTCCTTTCTACAAAATTTAGAGGATATATTGATTTGCTCAGACCATTCACCTTACTTGCGCCCTTCTTTGTTTCTATGTTTATTATGTTTGCAAGCCTCGTGTACAATGACAAGTTCGATTCCTACCCAAACTGGTGGATTATCATCGGTCAAGCAAGTCTTACCTTAGCATTTCTCAATGGCGCATCGAATGCACTGAATCAAGCAACTGATATTGAATCAGATAAGATATCCAAACCATACCGACCTATCCCCCGTGGAGTCGTCGAACGTGATGAAGCACAAAGCATAGCATATATCCTTTATCTGTTCGCATTGCTTCGTGCAGTCACCATCAATACGTGGTTTGGAGTATTTGTCTTCTTCATCATGTTATTCACGGTGGTATATTCTCTTCCGCCACGGATGAAACGATTCCTTTTTGTAAATCAGGTGTGGATTGCGATCCCTCGAGGGTTATTTGCAATCCTTGCCTCGTGGAGTGTCTTTGGTAATCCCTTTCAAACAGTACCGCTTACGATAGGTATGATTGCACTTGTATTTTTCGTCGGTGCAATGACCACGAAAGATATTGTTGACTGTGAAGCAGATCGAAAAACGGGGACAAGGACGCTCATCAACACGTTTGGCATTAAAAAAGCGGCATTCATCTCTCTTCCGTTCCTTATTCTTCCATTCTCAATGATACCTCTTCTTATACATTACGGTTTCATCAATTATTATTTCCTTCCTCTAACAATTTTTGTTATTCCTGCGTTCCTCATCTTTTATTTGATGGTGAAACAACAAAAAAGTGAAACCCTTGAAAATGTACAAGCCTGGTCCTTGATGTATATAACATTCCTCTTCTATGCAATCGGGTTTACATTCCTGATTATATTTGGGGAACTTGGACAACTCGACTTTATCATCCATATATAACATCAAAGTAAAAACAAAATTATTTTTTCTGACTATGACAAGAAATTAGGAGAAATAACGAGTATCGAACAATATCCTTCGGTACAAAAGTACTTAAATACATAAAACAACTGTTTTTATATAGAAATATGGTATAAATATAAGAAAAGGAGACCTATGCAAGGGTCAAATATCTTCATAGTCAGCGTGCTTCTTCTGCTTGTCATTCCAGCGCTGAGTCTATCGGGAGCCTCACAAGAAGGAACGGTTCCTCTTTGGAACACCGCTTGGTCATATGAACAAGAACTTCAACTGCCAATTAGTACAAGCAATCCTTTCTCTAGATATCAGCCCATTGACCTGCAGATCATCTTTGAAAAACCTTGCTGGACAGAAAACGAAACGAAAACCTCCGTTCGGGTATGTTGTTGGTATAAAGATGAATGGCATGAACTGGAATCACAGATTTACGATATTAAAAAGAATCCGGGAGAGACAGCCTATATCCATGACTGTAAGGTTATTTTCCTAATCCCTTCTTTTGCAGATGGAACAGAACGATATTTTCTGTACTATAGCGGAGGAGAAACACCATCAACAACGTATTCAGATCATGTTCATGTAGAAGATGCCAATTACTCTTCCTCCCCGTTACCTGATGTTAGCACAAAAGCAAAATATTACAGTATTACAGAAGACGGGTACTGCATCTATGGAGTCGGGCAGGAAGGAACTCTCTTAGATAGATCTTGTTCTCAGGTTGTCGTCAAACAAAAGAAAGGATCCCAAACATTTGATATTCTTGGTGCTGATCAAATCGTCTCATTTGCATTCTCATATTACTACGGGAGTAAAGAAAAAGATGAAAGCGCCTCAGACCAGGTTTTCGTTGATAAAAAAATCCTATACGATGGTAACCTCATGGTTGAATTCGGCATCATCACTGAATCAAAATTAAAAGACATACAAACCACAGTACTGTATAAATATTATTATAATCCGCTTGATGACAAAAAAATAAACGTGCACGTGAAACATGAGATACTGAAAGATGTAACCGTGCAAGGGATGGATAATATAGATGGACGATACGGTGCTATCATTTCATTAAAAGCACAGAGTGCAACAGCAGATTCCCTAAACTTTGGACAGATCTACCCTTATCTTGATTTCTACGGTAAGAATAACAACATCGAAGAATATCAAATGGATCAAAATCCAGCGACGAAAGACCGCGAATGGATCATTTCATATAAAAATAACGCTGACCTTGGCTCCGAAGCATGGCTCTCATATGGAGAGGGAAAGGAAGGAAAAGCAAACGCGGTGTTGTTTGCCTCCAATGACGGCATTGTACAATCAGGGACAGATGAACGTGATGGCATCCAGTTAAAAGTCGCAGAAAAAGAATATTTCAATTTCCTTGGAACCGAAGTAGATTACGCGTCTATAAATTTTGGGAGAAACTCCTATGAACCAGGATTGAGTCATGATGTGACAATTCCCTCGAACCTTGTCGTCCAGTTTGATGCAGAGGTCTTCGACTCAGAAACCGGTGGATACACCGCGGCTCAGCAAGAATCACATCTGTATCAAACCCTTGCCAAATCACGTCAATTCTCCGGTGAATTTCCCTTCGAACGAGAACCGAAACGATATAATGTGACCATTGTCACCCGTTTTGGGGGAACTCATTTCACCTATCCAAAATTATCCAATTTTACCAGCCGAGATTTCCCGGTAATGTGGATTGAGTTGTATCGCGAAGGACGCTTAGTCACTGAGGGAGCCGCAAATCGATCATTACTTACGAGAGCATCAAAAACATTTACTAGTATCGTTGAAGGTGAGTACCTTGTGAAAATTTTCTGGAAAAGAGGAGATACCACGAAGGTTTTTACTGGATCAACGGTTCTTCAACTTGACAAAGACACAAAGACAACCGTCTTTTGTACATGGGAACGTACCATTACGTTTACGTTTCTCGACCAATACGGGAGCGGGATACCAGGGATTCATGGAAAACTACTGAATAAAGATGGTGTACTCTTTGATGAAAATACCACCCAACGCAACGGGGAATTATGCGTCAAAGCTCCGTATAATCCTAATGATCCGTATACGCTTCAAGCAGAGTATAAGGATTTTATTATTTACGATAAAGAACTCCAAAAAACCTTGAAAAAGCTTGATGCCTCTGTGACTCTTCAGCTCTATAATATCACTGTTGCAGTGACGGATATGCTAAGCCTCTCACCAGGGGTTGACCTCACACCAATATTGATCATCTCAGAAAACAATAAGACCATACAACTTACCCCTGATGAATATGGGAATGGGTTGTATTATTTCCATGGTGTTCCAGCAGGAGATTACATTCTTCAAATCAACTACGGTGATTTTACTGATGAACAACACATCAAGGTCCCAGATATCGGTGATATTATTCAAATGAAATTTTCTGCAATGTTCGATCTTACGATTGATTTATTTGATTCAAAAGGAAATGGAGTAAATGAGAATGATATTGTATTAAAAGTCTATCGTGATGAAAAACTGATTCTCGAAACAAAGGAAAAAACCGTCTCACTGCCTCCCGCCCAGTATCATATTGAGGCGTTCTTAAAAGAAAATCTTATTGGGGAAAAAGATGTTGAGCTTACCAATGATCGACATCTTATTTTTGTGACAACTCTTGAATCATTATTACCGTTCATTCTATCCCTGTCGTTTCTTGCTTTATTTGGATTCTTCAGCATCCTTGCCGCATTAAAAAAATTTTCAATATCCTCTCTGTTGAAATGTCTTACTATTTTACTGATTATTTTTTCCTTTTTCCAACCATGGTGGCAGTTCACTGGCATAAGTACAACCCCATCCGCAGAAAAAACAACAGTGATGTATGTGAACCCAGCTTCTATGATTGACATGACCAAATATAAGGGAGAAACATCATTAAACATTGCAGAAATGCCTGATGTCTTCATCATGTTCCTAGGGGTAATGTTTCCGCTTGCATTACTTGCCTGTTTATGTCTCGTCCTGGGTATTCTGTTAAAGAGACTCCAGAAAAAAAACTATGCGCTCCTATTAAGTCTCTGTGCGGTTATACTTCTCACCATCCTACTCCCCTCATATTATTACGGAACAGCAAAATTAACTGAAACAAGTATTGGTTCTGTACAAGGAGAAAGCATCTTACCTATTTCCATAGGATTAGAAGAAGTGCAAATGCACTGCATTTGGGGATTTAGCACCGGATTTTACTTGGTGCTTATCGCAGTGATAATTATCGTACTTACCGTGATGTTAGATATACGAACAAGAATTATGCAGAAAAAGAAATAATTAGGACGGAAAAACTAATTGCGAAGATAAAATACGTCACATACATCAGTGTCCATGCAGGGATATTCTCACGTTTTGTTTTTTTATGGTTATGAAGCATCAACCATCCAATAATGATACTTAAAAAACTAAGCAAGAAAAGAGGTAGAAGAGCTTTATCAATGATATGGAAAAAAACTAATGGAACAATGAGATAAAATGCACTCAACATAACAAGAAGGGAAAAGATCGCGGTTATTTTTACCCCGAAGACATTGACTAATGTTTTTGTTCCGACGGCCTGGTCTGCTTCTGCATCGAGAACATCTTTTGTCGCGGTTCCACCAAAGAGGAAAATTGCGGCGATACACCCCATTGCGAGGGGAAGAGGAGTAAAGGGATTACCAAAAACACTCCAGGAGCCAATCATACCAAAAAATCCGCGTGGGAGAGCAACCCAGAGTTGATTAAGAAACAACAATTTTTTCATCCGTGGTGGCAATGAATAAGTAATAGAGAAACATGCGATGATGAAAATAAGGCAACTGAACAGCAGATGAACGGCGAGGGAGAGAAGAAGCGCCACCGTATAGAGTATGAGAGAGGTTGTATATGCCGCCCGAGGAGTGATGAGCCCTTTGGGGATCGGGCGATATGGTTTTGAAATCACGTCTTCTTTCCAGTCAGTCGCTTGATTTAATACATTTGAAGCTCCATTGAGCAAAGCAAAACAGATACTTGCGGTGAGAATGGTGATGAACAGGCTAGGAAATGAAAAATTTGTGATTCCTGAATACACCAAACTGGCGATCATGACACTACTTGAGACAATAAGAGGAGCTAACAAGGTAAAAGGTCTGAGAAGCTCAAGATGCACCCGAAGTTTATATACGAAATTCTCACCCGTAGCATCCATAAAAATACCGTGTGGTTATTTCTATATAAATATATGTGTACAGTTGTTATCAAAAAAACCAAATTTTTTTTGGAATGGACGTTTATGACGAGAGGTGTTTCAACCGTTCAATTCCATGAGTGTTTTGTATAATTTTCACTACTGCAGTAGGCACCGATTCTTTCCATGGCTCATTGTTAATCATTCGTCTCCGTATTTCTTTTCCCGAGTATTGTTTCCGGTTGAAATACTCAGTACCCTTCACCTTGTATCCTTTCTCTGAAAATAATTTCCTGGTCAAATGATTATTAGCGATGACAACATCAAAATCTGGCACCAGGGAACAGACGTGATCAACCCAGTGAGGAGGATCATGGATATCAGTGATGGGAATGATTTGATAAGAATGAATTCCAACGTCGTTTAATGATTGGGTGATCATCTGTACTCGTTCCTCGCTAGAAAACGGATTCTCCGTGGTATCATGATACTGAGAAGAACCGATACCGATGATGATGCCATCATACTGCGTACTGAGTCGCTGTAACACGATGAGATGCCCTTTGTGGAAGGGTTGAAAACGCCCGATAAATAACGCATTCATAGCAAACCAACGACATTACGAAGGACGATTCATTCCTTTTTCTTTTCCTCTGGAGAGACTAACTGTTTCTTTGGTTTTTTTTCTTCAGAGATCCGAGGAAGTTGAGCTTTTCGTTCTGTCTCTACCTCAACCTTACCGATGATCTTAGGGGGCCGCATTGCCTTCAACTTCCGTAACAACTCCTCTTTCCCTTCACCGACTAACGCGGTTTGAAGCACATCAGTTAATGTCTCTACCGGGATAATTTCAATGATGTTCTTGTACCTATCCTCAATGAGCACATCGTTAAGATTTGCTTTGGGGATAAGCACGGTTTTCATCCCAGCCTCTGCGGCTGCCTCTATTTTTGCTGTCACACCACCAATGGGAAGTACGGTTCCTCGGATGCTAATCGAACCCGTCATCGCAACATCTTGTCGCACAGGAACATTTTCCATTGCGGAAATCACTGCGGTGATCAACGAAATACTTGCGGAGTCTCCTTCAACGCCTTCATAGGTGCCAATGAACTGAATGTGAATATCATTTTTCGAGATATCCCGACCCATGTATTTTTTGATAATTGCAGAGATGTTTTGCACTGATTCTTTCGCGATATCCCCAAGCCTACCGGTTGCTATCACTTTTCCTTCAGATTGCGACCCTGCAGGGGTGACTTCAGCGACGATAGGTAATACTAACCCGGAAAATTCACTCATCGATGGATCTCCAGAATGCACGGCAAGCCCATTGACGACGCCGACTTCCTCGCCTATGGTTCTGAAAGAACGATAGCTTTTCTGTGATTCTAATGCTCGATCTGCGACCTGTTGTTCAAGTGATCGTGCAATCCGTTTTGCTTCAATGACATGTTGTTGTGTAATGAGTTTATCTCCTTTTTCGTAGGCGATATCACCAGCGACACGGATTAACCCACCAAGTTCACGTAAACGGAGTGACAGTTTCCCTTTTCGCCCTGCTCGTCTCTGTGCTTCATGGATGACTTCTGCAACCGCTTGTTTGTCGAAATGGTGGATTTTCCCGTCTTTCTTAACCTCTTGGGCGATAAAGCGGATGAGTTTCTCCCGGTTTTCTTGCGTATCATCCATGACACTTTTTAAATAACATTCGTATCCGTATCCTCGGATACGGGATCGAAGCGCGGGATGCATGCCGTTTAATGCATCAAGGTTACCTGCGCATACCAGGATGAAATCACATGGTGCTGGCTCTGTTTTTACCATGGCACCAAAACTGCGTTCTGATTGTCCGGTAATCTGAAATTTTTTCTCCTGGATAGCGGTGAGTAAATGTTGTTGTGATGGTAAGTTTAAGGTGTTAATTTCATCGATGTAGAGGACTCCTTTGTGGGCCCGGTGTATGGCTCCTGCTTCGACGAGTTGGTGTGGTGGGGTCTCCAGTCCAGCGGATTGAAAAGGATCATGTCGTACGTCACCGAGTAATGCACCAGAATGTGCTGCGGTCGCGTCAATGAATGGAGGCATATCATTTTTATCATGAGCGACAAGGATCTTTGGGATCATGTGGAGTTCTCGTCTCTGCGATAACCCGCCTCTGGCGACGATAAGATAGACCATGACGGCAGCAATGATACCGAAAATCGCATATTCTATATGATTGGTGACAAGAGCCCCAATAAGGGATAATGTCACAATTAGCATGACAATGCCAAGAATCATGCTGTTTTGTTGTTCTGCTTTTCGTTTTGCTTCTTCACGTTGGGTTTTGACTATTTCTTGTGCCTTTCCCGCGGGAACCACCCGTATCGTCGGGGTATTGGTGTCCTCATTATTTGGGTACACGATAATATCTTCAAGTTCGCCTCGTGGTAAAAATTCAGTCATGGCACGCGCGACCATGGATTTCCCAGTCCCCGGGTCGCCAATCAGCATCACATGTCGTTTTTGTTCAGCTGCTTTTTTGACGATAGCCACACATGCATCCTGGCCGATCACTTGGTCTAACAGTCGTTCAGGGACTTTAATTTCTTCTGTGGTTTTGAATTTGATATCTTGTATCCATACATCAATAGGAGGAAGTTCCTCTTTTTCTTGTTGATCCGGTTCAGGTGGTGTTTCATTTTGTTCTGTGGCCATGGATAAAACTCCCCACATGCGAATTCGCAAACAAGCGTCTTCGTTGAAGATTCAGCGAGATATACGTAGGTTATATATCAATTTTTTTCTTTCGATATGGCGTAACATCGTTGGATTTATAATACATTAGTTTATACCCTTCGGGTAATGACTTTTGACAGAAAAACAATGGTTATTCCAGATAAAACCCATTTTGAGGAACAGACGATTACAACCAAAGGAGATGTAGTGATTGGTGACCGTTCCTTATTACGATTCGGGCTGCATACAGACGGACGTATTTTTATTGGAGAACATGCGATCATCGATGGGAATCTTGATGCAACCAATGATGTTCGTGTCGATATTTTTTCAACGATTGGCGGAAATATCCAATGCGGGGGGAATGTCTATTTAGGGGAAAAAACGAAGATTAAAGGAAAATTGTCTCTGAAAGGAGATTTAGATGTCGGTGATAGTGTTGATATTGAACAAGGGTTTGAGGCGAAAGGATGGATTAATATCCGTAGCCCGGTCCCAGTTGTTATATATATATTTGTATATCTAATGCAGCTGTTGAAGATGGGGCGAAGTGAAGAAATCGAGCGTATCCTTGAAGAACTCGAACAAAACGAAGGAGAAACCATCCCCATCTCCGAATCATTCCTGTTCATTCCAAATAACTCCATCATCAGTATCTCCAACTCAAAAGTAGAAGGAAGTCTTCAAATCGGTAAAGAATGCAAACTCCTCGGAAACTACGACATCAAAGGAAACATCTCCATTGACGAAAAATCAGAAATACTTGGCACAATCAAGGCAACAGGCAATGTTTTCTGTCAAAAAAAAGTAAAAATACATGGAAACATATCTTGTACTGGCATCGTAAACATCACAGAACAAGTTCAAATCATCGGAAATGTCACCGGGGAGGAAATATTCCTTTCAAAAACCGCAACCATACAAGGCACCCTGCTCGGCAAGAAAGGCATCACGTTCCAGGATAAAGCCCAAGAACAAGCCACTGAAAAAGTAAAACGCTTTGAAAGCGATGTCGATGTCGTTGATGAAGTAAAACAAATGTTGGAGTAGAAAAAAATGCAACTTGGCATTGTCGGAAAACCGAATGTCGGGAAATCCACGTTTTTCAACGCTGCAACCAAAGCCCATGCGGAGGTTGCCAACTACCCATTCACCACCATTGAAGCAAACCGCGGTGTGATGTACATCCGTAAACCATGCCCCTGCAGAGACATGCATGTCACCTGCACGCCTCGGAACTCACGGTGTCTCGATGGGATACGATTTGTTCCTATAGAAGCAATTGATGTCGCAGGATTAGTCCCTGATGCACATAAAGGAAAAGGACTGGGAAACAAATTCCTTGATGATCTCAGACAAGCGCATGTGCTCATCCATATCGTTGACGCATCAGGAAGCACCGATGCAGAAGGAAACCCCACCAACGTTGGCACCCATGACCCCTTATTAGATGTCGCATTCCTGGAAAAAGAAATCAACTACTGGTTGTTTGGTATCATTAAAAAAAGCTGGGAGATCATCGCACGAAAATGTGAACTGGAAGGGAAAAAAATAGAAAACATGCTTGCTGAGCAGCTCACCGGACTTGGTATTAAAGAGGAACATATCTCGGGGGCTATCCGGAAAATCAACTTGAACATCGACAAGCCAGCACAGTGGAAAGACGAAGATCTCTTCAAATTCACGGATTACGTCCGAGCGATCAGCAAACCAATCATTATCGCGTTTAACAAATGCGACAAAGCACCAGACAACATGATGGCGAAACAAAACGAGTTGAAAAATTACATCGTGATTCCCGTGAGTGCAGAAAGCGAACTTGCGTTAAGCAACGCAGCGGAAAAAGGAATCATCGCATACACACCTGGTGCGAATGATTTCACGATTCTAAAAAAAGAAGACGTCACAGAGAAACAACTCAATGCACTAGAATACATTAGAACACGTGTGCTCCAAAAATATGGATCCACGGGTGTTCAACGTTGCATCGACGAAGCAGTCAAAATGCTTGATCTCATCGTCGTTTACCCGGTGGAAGATGAGCACCATCTAACCGACAAAGAAGGACGAGTGCTGCCTGATGCCCATTTAATCCCCCGTGGGTCAACTGCAAAGGACCTCGCCTACAAAGTCCATACGGACCTCGGGGATCATTTTATTAGGGCAATTGATGCGCGAAGCCACCGTGTGATTGGTGCAGACCATCAGCTCAAAGACGGTGATATTATCAGCATTATTGCAGATTTATAACAAATGTAATGGATACATTACCGAGCATGCAGGTGCATACAGAGTTGCATTTCAAAGGGATAATGAGCTGCCCACCAGGTGCATAGGTAGCTACAAAACAGGCTTTTATAGTTCCCAGTAGTTGCTTTTTTGGGATCACTCAAATAGAAAACTTCACTAGGAGGAAGAAAGGTGCCAAGAAGAAAAATCAGCAATAAAAAACTCTCGCACAACCTAAAAACCCGGAAAGCACCCTTACGCGTGCTTCCCATGACAACATTTCATTTCCGACGCCACAATAAACAACCTACTAATGAATGTAAACAAATGTTGGAGGACCACACACAAACACCACTTCCTCCATCAATTCAATGCAATGTAGAAAACGTAAATCACCAAGTCAACAGACGAGTAAAAAAATCTTGGAGACTAAAACCAATCACGATAAAACCGATGAAAGGTCTTAACACATCTATGAGTGCATTACGATGGATCTTGGTCATCATCTTCATGTATCTTGCAGCGGGAACAGCCATCGTGATATTCCAGGATGGTGCTGAATCACTGAAAAATATCGTCGTGTACAGCATCATTGGATTTTTCACGTTTTTTATGGGGTACCTCGGCTGGATTTTAGCACGAGATGTTCTCGAACTCGTCTCGAATAAAAAAAACTTACAGAATGACGCTGAACTTGAAGCATAAAAACCCTGCTTCATCCCCTATCTTTTTATATCCTCTCTTTTTTACACTCACGTAGAGGAATAAGACGTGATTATATTCGAAAACCATCTACATCTGAGAAGAGACGGACGATTTCTCGACGCCATACGAGAATTCAAACAGGCAGGAGGAACACATTGCATTCTCTGCCAATATCCTATGCCTGAACTTGTCCTTACCGAGAAAAGTTATTGCTCATGCTACCAAGATACGCTTCACATGGCAGAAGACATACGAACCACGGTGGGAATCGGTGTGTTTGTCGTCGTCGGCCCGTACCCAGTTGATATCATACTCTTAGAAGAAAAATTCGGAAGACAAACCACTCTGATGATCATGAAAAAAGGAATGGACGAAGCAGCGACACTCTGTGAAGAACACAAAGCAATCGCAATCGGAGAAATCGGCAGACCTCATTTCCCAGTTGATCCTCAAATACTCACCGATTCAAACGAGGTTCTCTCCTACGGAATGCAGAAAGCACACGACGTCAGAGTCCCTGTCGTGCTTCACACGGAAAGCACCACCCCCGCCCAATGCAAAGAACTTGTTGAAATGGGCAGAAAGGTTGGTTTACCTCCAGAAAAAATCGTGAAACATTTTGCTCCGCCACTAATTACCCTGGAGGAAAACTACGGCCTGATGCCGTCGGTCCTATCAAGTAAAAAAAATATCGTCGACGCACTCCAAAAGGGCGATCGGTTCCTCATGGAAACCGATTATATAGACGACCCGCGCCGCCCCGGGGCAGTGTTAGGACCAAAAACAGTCCCAAAACTCACCCGAAACCTCCTAGAAAAACATATCATGACAGAAAAACAAGCCAACAGAATACATACCGAAAATCCACAGAACACTTACCGAATCACTCTAGAAGAGAAATAACCTCCATACATCCTATTTTATGACAACATGAAATACTGTTTTATAGGACAACGCGATTAAATACCAACAGAAAACGGAGGAGCGACATGTCAACCTTCCGAGGATTCATCGCAGTTGAAATCAACCCTACCCCAGAGATTATAAAATTCGAAAAAGAAATCGCAAAGACAAATACTGATGTCAAACTTGTCGAACCAGAAAACATCCACATCACCTTAAAATTCCTCGGAGACACCGATGAACAACACATCGACACCATCCAACAATTCATGAAAGAATCAGTCGTCGATATACAACCATTTCTTATCACCCTGAAAGGAACCGGCGTCTTCCCGAATCAACACTACCTCAAAGTTATCTGGATTGGAATAACCGACATAAACAATCTTGAAAAAATCGCACAAAATCTTGAAGAAAAACTCAGCACCCTTGGGTTTAAAAAAGAACACAGAGGATTCTCACCACATCTTACCATAGGCCGCGTCAAAACACCACGAAACAAAGACAAACTTCTCTCATTACTTGAACACTACACCACGACAGAATTTACGACCCAACAGATAGAGACGATAACTTTAAAACAAAGCGAGCTTACTCCAAAAGGACCAATCTATACAACCCTCCGAACAATACACCTATAAAAATAAAAAAAAGGCGGTGAACATCATAGATTATTGGTTAATTATCCTCGGACTTCTCAACCTCCTGCTCTTTTTCGCTAGTTTGATTGTCTTTTTCCCAAGAAACCTATGGAAAAAACCATGGTCGGAATACGAAAACATCATCAAATACCATCTGCCCTTCCTTGCTCTTATCATCAGTATCGTCATTGTCCATCTTCTAGAAGTAAACATTATCGACCCTCTCGCTACTTCATTTGTCGGTACGAACTATACACCAACCATACAAACCATAGAGGACGGAGCTGTCCATTGGTTTTCACAACACTGGATACCAGCACTCGTGTATTTTTTTGTCTTCATCTACATCATCCTGTATCCATTCACCCTCTGGTTTTCTCTGCTGTATTTCCTCATCGCAGATCAACGAAAAGCCATGAAAACCTTTGCCGTCAGCCTCCTCCTCATTTACAGTATAGCGCTCCCGTTCTACCTCTTTGTCCCCGTCACGAACGTGTATACCCAGTATGGAACCACATCGGCATTAAACATGGTCATCCCAGGTGTTGAACACTTCTTCTATAGCACGACGACAAACAACAACAGTTTCCCTTCACTCCATGTCGCAATGACCTTACTGGTCGCATACACCGTCTCCCTGACCAACAACAAGCGATACACCTACTTCGCGTACTTCTGCGCAATCTGTGTAATCTGCTCAGTTATCTATTTAGCCATCCACTGGATAACCGATGTACTCGGTGGAATAGCCCTTACCTCGGCTGTCTTCTACCTTGTCAAACGATTCATAACGGAGGCTTAAATGATCCCTGGTTCTGGACCAATTGAGAATGAAGCGCTTAAAAAAATCACACCAAACTCAAACGAAAAAAAACAACTCGAAGGCGTCATCAAAACACTCAAACAACACGTAAAAAAAGAAATCAACAAAACCAACATTCCAATCACACTTAAGCTTGTTGGTTCAACAGCAAAAGACACCTACATAAAAACCTCAGTTGACATCGACCTCTTCCTTGTCTTCCCAGCTACGGTCCCTCGAGAAACACTCCAGGAAAAAGGATTAGCAATCGGACGAGCAATCCTTGAACAACAAGAAGAATGCTTCGCGGAACACCCGTACGTCCGCGGGGTATTTCATGGATATAAAACAGAGCTGGTCCCCTGCTACAAAATCGAGTCAGCATCACAGAAGCTCTCCGCGGTAGACCGTACACCATTGCATACCACGTATGTAAAAACGCATCTCAAAGAATCACAGAAGAAGGAAATCAGGCTCTTCAAACAATTCCTCAAAGGCATCGGCTGCTACGGGGCAGAAGCAGAAATCGAGGGTTTTTCTGGGTACCTCTGCGAACTGATGATCATAAAATACGGGACATTCCAGAAGCTCATAGAACGTATCCAACAGTGGAGTCACGG
>Ga0209777_10002761_pt1 | contig 22593 bp, 54 predicted proteins | sample FrelakmetHBP12HB_FD_187147 | JGI IMG/M metagenome (GOLD analysis project Ga0209777, IMG submission 187147) | Freshwater lake sediment microbial communities from the University of Notre Dame, USA, for methane emissions studies -HBP12 HB (SPAdes)... | ecosystem: Environmental > Aquatic >...
TCGGGGAGGGAGGGGGGAGGGGGGTCCTCTATTGGTATATTTGGAAGATGATCTATGACTGTTTGAAAATCATTTTCACAACCAAGATAAATGATATCATTGATTATTTTAATTTCACAGATCTCTTCTGTGATACATCCTGATTCTGAAACAGAAAGTACTTCTAGTGCTAATTGTTCTGGTGGTAGTTTTTGAAGTTCAGTTAGAAGTTCTTGGCCGGTCATAGGGTTACGGTATTCGGGGTTCGGGGAGGGAGGGGGGAGGGGGGATACTTTATTGATATCATTAATTCGGGGGTTCAGTTATTTGCGACGCATATCAATGATTAGTTCTTTTTTATTATTCTTCTTTTTCTGTTTTGAGTAAGTCTTGTTTTTGATTCTATATATACTGCTAGTACTACAGTCAAAAATATCAGATACTTCCTTAACTGTACGTGTTTTCAGTAGATGTAGAATTGTCCCTTTGAATTCTATTAGCGTTATGTCTCTGGGTGTAGGTGAAATTGATCTGTCTGGATATATAACCATTTGACTTTTCCTTGTAATGATATAATTAGAATGTGTGACAGATCCCACTATTACAATATGTTCGCCCTAGGTTTTGCGGGTCACAATCACGATTACACGCTGCACAATTGTGTGTGTTATTAACTAACACTACACCATTACAGCACGGTGAATTGTTGTTGTCAACACTTGTGGAAATGATAATGATATCATTATTTGAATTGTAACCACAGTGTGTGAATTGATTTCCAACACAAGTGTATTCTACTGGGCTTGTAAGTGTGCACTGTGGAGGATTGTGAGTAGCTCCGCCAGTTGAGCTGCCTCCTGTACAGTTTTCACATTTAAGACTAGAGCTACCGCCAGTCGCTGAGCTACCGCCAGTCGCTGAGCTACCGCCAGTAGCAGAGCTACCGCCAGTCGCTGAGCTACCGCCAGTCGCTGAGCTACCGCCAGTCGCTGAGCTACCGCCAGTCGCTGAGCTACCGCCAGTCGCTGAGCTACCGCCAGTAGCAGAGCTACCGCCAGTCGCTGAGCTACCAGTAGTAGTCGAGCCGCCGGTTTCAAATCCGCCATCGACATTTATGTTGGTAACGGATTCACTCGAACATCCAATTAGGATTAATGATATAAATAGATTTTTCACGTGAAACATTCCTTTCAAAGTGAAATGGCCCACCCCAGTGATTGGGGCGGGCCATTCGCTGGGCTTGGCCCGGCTGATTACTTTTTGGCTTTCGGGGCTTTGGCCGGCTCTTCTTTGGTCGGCGGGTTGATTGCTAGACTGTAGGCCTTCTGGGCAGCTTCTGTCATTTTGGGTAGCATATCTTCGGCCAGTTCCTCTGGTACACTTACGTTTAGTAGTTTCCAGAAATCCGGCTCGAAAGAATCGAAATTTCCAACCGTGATGTAACCGTGAAGAGTCAGCTCACCAAGCATCTTGCCAACCCGGACGGCTGACTCGACTAGCTTTTCCTCTCTACCTTTTGCAGTTCGGCCGTCCGCTTTGGTGGCCTGTTGCTGCTTCATTTTTTCCCAGGCATCCGGCTGCTTGTCTAGCGGTACTTTAACCAGTTCATTGATCTTTTGCACTGGTACTGAAATTGGGCCTTCTCGCCAATCCTTAGTGATAGCTGGTGAGATCTCGGTCATAATATGATCAAGCATATTCACATACCCTTGATTTATGCCCAATTCATGGGCGATTTGCAGGCCGACCCAGGTTTTCTTTGCCTTTAGATGCTCGGCCTTGTAGTCAGCCAAACCGAACGCAAGGTCAGCTGCCTTGAGATCGGAACGCGCAGTATTTTCGCTAAGGTTTGCGCGTCTGGCTTCCAATGGGCTTAGTTCAAAAACTATAGCCTTAACGGAATCCATTTTCAGTTGATGTGCAGCGGCCAATCGGCGGAAACCTTCAACTAGCTCGAAAGTTTCTTTTCCGCCTGACCGGTTGAAGATTACCTTGACCGGCTGCTGTTGGCCATTGACCTGAATGCTGTGTACTAGGTCCTCAAAGCTTGATTCATTTTCGGCCACTGTACCGGTTTTGAATTTGGTACCACGAGCATTCCAGTCCCAACGGACCTTAATATCGCTAACCAAAATGTCAAGAATCACACCTAGTGGGGGTTTTTTTTCTGTGTTTGCCATTATTACCTCTTACAGTGATACGACTATTGATATCAATAGTCGCTAAGGTGCGGACATAGTCCGACCATTAGTTTTTAGCATGGCAGATAGGTTTTTCACCATGTATTATACATTATAGCACACTGTAGGCACTAGTCAAGTGTCCGTAGAATTAATTATTCGGTCGGCTCACCGAATTCTGGTTCTTTGGTCGGCTCTTCGGAGGTTCTAACTTTGCTGTCATACTGTAAACTCCTTTTCAAGTGTACCCCTAGCCGACCTAATTATTGATATCATATTGATATCATTAGGTCGGGCTGAGGGTTATTTAGTTGTTCTGGCCGGATAAACTCCATTTCGGCGGGCCGTTCCGACGCTGGTTTTGGCTGGCCGCAGTCTGGCTATTGAGTCGATGATTTTGCAGGCTGACTCGAATTTGACCGAATTGAAATTCGGCTGTGTTTGGAATAAGTCGCAAAATCCGCGGTAAACAGTAGCCTGTTTTAGCGGGTCTTTAATCTCGGAAACAATACGGGCGGCCGTATTGTATTCAGTCCTGGTAATCATTGGAGCCTCGCAATTTTGGTGAGCTTGGAATAGCGCACCATGATTGATTGGCCGACCACCTGTTCTTGATTAACCGGCTTACCGTCCCACTGTGACGATATGTCACAAATGATAAAGTCTTTACCGGCTAGCCAATCCTTCTTTGCAGCAGCAGCAGATTTGTAATCCCTGCCATACGCTGGTATTACAGTTATTACAGTCATATTGTACTCCTTGGTTTCAGCCGTTGAGTCGGCTAGGGGTACACTTGACTTTTGCCTACAGTATGCTATAATGTAGGATAGTGACTAATTGTCAAGGGACAGTTGCTAGGCTCGTCGCCCGGTGGCCGTGCTTACGGTCACACTAGGGTTAATGCAGGGGTCGTGCCAAGTCAAAAACGCCGGGTTTATCCCTGTACTGACCGGCCGAACGAGCCTAGGGTTCACACTCTGTGGCAAAAACGGCACACACCGGGCCGGGAATTCACACCTACATTGACCTACCGGGAAATGGATTACGCACCCACATGTACGCACCGGGACATACAGAATTGAGCGGCCGGACTAATGATATCATTGAAGTGAGGTTGAAATGGAAAGTAGTGAATATAATGAAGGTTACAAATTAGGACGTAGTGGTGCTATATGTCCATTTGATGTTACTTCAGAGTTTAAGCGTGGATACGATAAAGGATTAATAGCATACGAAGAATGGTACAATGGATATGATCCTAGATTTGATCAATAAGGATTAATGATATCAATACAGTGAGGTTGTAATGAAAACGTATCCACAAGCTAGACAAGCATTGTTTGAATATTTAGAACTAATGAATATAAATGGTTGGGAAGTATATACAAAACATAAATATACTTTTAAATTATTAAAGGTTCCCTATGTTTTGAATGCTAAGGGTACTAGGTTTGACTTTCATCCGTGGGCGGTATATGCGAATGGTCATTCACTATTTGTTGATATACGGCAAATGACAACGGTACAATTTGAAGAACAGTATAGAAATTATTAATGATAACAATGATTGGAACTTGAGTATGTGTAATTGTGTTGGTAGTCAAAATATAACAAGGAGTCGTATTACTTGTTTATTTTTACGAGCTTGTGGTCAATTACTACCATTATGTCGTTGATGTGAAGATCGATTATTTCGAAGTCATAATCACGAGGAGATTGTATAATGAAATGGAAAGCAAGTCCAATTGATAATGGATACATTGTGCGATGGTTCACTAACAATGATGACTTTGTTCAAAGTCCATGGATTAAAGTTAATTCACTTCAAATGATTGAAGTTGAATATCCATTTAATATCACTTCTCTTATTGCAACTATTAGGTTGGATAAGGGTGGGTTATATACTCTTGTATTTGAACAAGTGAAAGAGTGAATCATGGCAACTAAGAAATGGTTATGTCCGAAGTGTGAGAATAATAAACATACTGGTGTATCTAAAAAAGAATGTCCATCGTGTAATACATGTGACGCTTGTGACGGATCAGGATTCCTTCATAATGATATCATTAATTCGATAACGAAATTCGGAAATAGACACGGGTTTGAAGTAGAGATAATTTTGATTGATCTGAGGTATGATGGTATGAATAAATGTTTCTGCTTCGAGAGAAATGGTATGTATCATGGTGTTGAATACTTACTACTAAACAGGGGACACATTCATACATAATGAATGATATCATTAGTTGAAGATAATAAGAGGTAATTTAGACCAATGTTAACATATAATGCTTTACAATTAAAAGTAATTCATTTTATTCAATCTCATAATTTACCTAAAAGAAAAGATATATTATCTCTTGTAGCAGGTATACATTCAGGGCTTATAATTGCACTTGTTAAGAAGGGTGTTATTATTCAATCCGAATATAAAGATCGTATCCCTAGGGGATATATGTTAATAATAAATGAAGATAATAAAATGAAATTGAAATATCAATTAGAATATGATAATATGATAATTAAAGATTGTGAAGAAAGAATAGAAATTGTAAATATAATATTACAAAATTGGAAATAAAATGAAAATTGGAATTGGTCCTTTTTATTTTAGTTTAAAAGATATTCGCAGTAAAATAACTTATCGAAACTTTGATAATTCTTCTAAGAATACTTATTCAAGATGTATTGGTATAAGGAATCCAATTTCACTTAGTGTGTATCACGGTAAAGGAATCGGGGGTCCGAATAGTAAATATTCACAAAAAGTTATTAATAAGTGTAATGAGTTATTACTCAAGAGATATAGGCCATATATTATTGCTTATACATTAAATATTCCCGTATCGGTTGTTTATTATATTAAAGGTAGGAAATGATACTATGCACTCAACAGTTGTAACTAAACGTGGTAAAAAATACAGAACCTTCACAATGAGAATGGAGGAATATCATTACTACGATGATCAATGTATTGGTTTATGCCTCAACTGTGGTGAAGAACATGAGGGGTGCGAGCCGGATGCGCGGAACTATGATTGTGAATTCTGTAATCAACCTACGGTGTTTGGGGTTCCAGAACTTTTAGTTATGGAATTAATCAATATTGTTGATAGTAGTGGGGATGCTGCTTAATGAATAAAATTATATACAACTTTCGATTACTAGTTCTACGGTGTCGAATTTTATTTGGATATAATGGTCAATCTATTATGAATTGTACTTGTGGACATAATAGAGATCTGCATCCAGGCGCAATTCGTAAGTGTTTGAAACTTGGATGTAATTGTGGTTGGTTCTTTCCAAAATAATGATATCATTGATTGGAGAAAATTATGAAAGTATCATTTGTTGCTGTGTTTAGAGAAGATAATACATCATCAATTGGATTTCCTGAATTACCCAAAATTGGTAATTTAGATAAAGAACAAGTTACAATAATACCAGTTGGTGACGGTTTTTATTTTGAGATAAAGAATTTAACCGGTAAACCACGGCAAGATGTCTATGATCTAACTATTACTCGTCGATAGTAATGATATTATTGATTGGAGAAAATTATGGAAATGAAAACTGTTTGGATAGATACTGATGAGCGATATCCCGATTACTCAGTTCAATTTACTGAGTGTTATACAGGAAGAAAAGTTCAAATGACGAAAAAGCAAATTAGTCTTGTTCGTCGATACAAGATAATATTGAGTCAATATGAAACTATGTGTAAACAGTTATATGATTCTCAATTAAATAGTAAATTAACTAGTGAAATATATGTTGATTCTGGTACAACAAATAATCAACAAAATGGAAATATTGAAAGTCCATTTTCAAATCTTTGTGAAGCTATTGATATTACAACAAATGGTTCAATTGTTGAAATCAAATAAATGATATCATTAGATCCATTATCACAAGAAATACTTAATTGGTTGTTTATCAGTTATATCTGTGAGTATATTTTAATCATCATCTTCAATGAAATTCTCTGCATCAAAATCAACCAATGAAACCTATTCCACAATTATCAGAAAATGATATCATTAGATTTTGGGGTTATGTAAAGAAAACTGATACTTGTTGGTTGTGGGTTGGTTATAAATGCAATGGTTATGGTCAATTTTGGATACAAGGACAATTTTATAGACCAAGTAGAGTTTGTTATAGCATTTGTATTAGAGACCCAGGTAAATTACAATTAAATCATATTCGAGAATGTAATAATACTCTTTGTATTAATCCAGATCATTTATATCCTGGATCACAGAAACAGAACATTCGTGATTCTATGAATTTAGGAAACCATTATTGTACTAAACCACATAAATTTCCTGGTTGTTTAGATCAATATGGTGAAAAGAATAATAGTTGTAAATATACAACGGTACAAATAAATAAGGTTAAAGAATTATTAGCTATGGGATATCGACAATATTTAGTAGCAATAACTTGTAATGTATCTAGATATATGGTTGGAATGATAGCGAGAGGTGAAAGTAGAGAATATGGATAATTATTCTTCTTCACTTTTATTCATTTCGGCCCATTCTTCTGGATCAAAATCTACCGGGAGTGGTTCCAGCCCATTTTCTCCCATAATCATATACATTTTAATAAATGCACGTCCAAAGCGGTTCTTGGGTGAGACTTCTAATTCTCTCAAATCTCCATCATCAATATAAGGCCTAAATATCATTACAGTGTCTACTTTGTGTTGTAGTGTATTAACGCCGCTGACCTCTTCACTTTTGTTAACGTGCTGCGTAATTATGATTGGACAGTGCAGTTTTTCAGCATACTGTTTTGCAATATCACAAATCTCAACACTTGCAGCATCATCTTCACCCACTAATCCAGCTAACGAATCAATGATAGTAATTTTTGGTTTACGTGTGACGAGTATGGCGCCCAGATCTACGCCCCCGGTCATTGCGCCTACCATACGAATCTTAGTCAGATTTTTAATATTAATTCGAATGGCTCGTGCTTTTATTTGTGGTAGTGATTCTTCTGCAGCAATCACCAGTGCCTCTCCACCTATTTTGTTAATGATATAATCAATTAGGTGTAATGAGAAAGTAGATTTACCTGCACCAGGAGTACCAGCAATTAAACATACGCTATCTTCAACTAGACCAGGTCCATTAATCTCTGGTTCACCATTTTCAACCTCTTCGGGGTTGAGTATCGCTCCTCCGAAGATTCGATTAAATGGTCCCACATCTAATCGTTTCTCATCTGCACTTACAACATCACTCAGTAACACAGATCCGTCTTGAAAATTATTGATTGATGTTTGTGTAGTACCTTTAATATTAATAGTACCACAACCAAGACATTTGATTTTACCTGGAGGAATTTCGTCGTGGCATAGGTTGCATTTCATTATATGTTCCTAGGAGTAGATATAAATGTATGATTTAATTGAAGCGTTTCAGATTTTTGCTAAATATATATTGGATGATTATTTCAAAATACATCCAACGAGTTGTATTCATGATTTGTTAATTGTTCATGGAATTAAAAAAGAACAGGTATCTGATACTGATATTAAAAGATTACTTGAATTAAGTTTTAGTTATTCTGAACAATATTCTGGTTGGATATCAAATAGATTTGGATCATGTTAATATTAATTATATCATTAATTCAACGTGATGCAAATCAGGAATATTAATTATTGTGCTTAACTTGACTTTTATTTACTTTGTGCTATACTATATAGGTAAGTTAGCGAATGATTGGTTAGGTTGAAATATACCATGTTTTCACCGATAACTGAATATTATGAGGTGTTTCATTATGCCCTAAATGATATCATTCTAAAAACTGAATCCATTGATAGATTGTATCGCTACTAGTTACTGAGAGCATATTTCATTTAGAAGTATGCTCGATTGAACCTAGCAGCTAATAAAACTGGAAGGAACCTATATGTATATTCAGGTCATTAGACATGAATGGTCGGATGATGGTAATACTACATTAGTGTATTTTAATGTAATGACCAAACGACCTACTGATGAAAAATTTGTCAAGGGTGGTGAATTTATGCTTTTTGTAAAAGCAGAGGAAATCAATAAATATCCAGGTGGAAAGAAATTTGTGTTGCAAGACGACGCCTAGGAGTGGTTGAAGAACCACATGAATGATATCATTAGTAAGGAGAATTGAGAATGTATCGAGTAATTGGAACTGCTAGAGATTTAGGAATAAATAAAGATCTAGTACCTACAGTCACTGTTATGGGTATTGAATCGAGAGGTGCAGCTGAAACTATTGCAGCTGGAATGGCATCAAGAGCAGATCTTGAAGTCATTGAGATTATTGATGAAGATACTATTGAGACTGAGTAAGATGCCTGAACCACTTTTTCCATTTGGATCTCACTACAGATTAGCATTGCAAGCTCCATATGGTACCACATTTGTTCAACAAATGAGTGGTACGGAATTGCAGTTTGCTAGATCTGATTGTCAACTTGTAATTGATTTCTTTCAAGAACAACTTGAAATCTTGCAAGCTACTCAAAAACAAGAGGTAAAAACAGCTGTTGAAGCAATGGTATTAAAAGATAATCAACATGATGTTGAATTACAATCGCCAGGCAAACCAATGGAGGTTGGTGCTGGTGTTCAGTGGATGATAAATCACCCTAATCAAAATCTTCTTGATTCAGCTGGTAGTTGGTGGTTTTATGATGCTGAATCCAAACTATTCTTTACTTCATCTACTGGTTCTGATTTTGAAATCGAACCAATAACTTCAGCAATTGAAAAATCTTTATCTTTTACCATTAGTGCTAAGAAAACTAATGATATCATTGATAAGGAGGAACCAATACCAGATACACTAAAACCGTTATATCAATCAATACCACAACTACCAGATTTTCCAACCACTGGTGAAATAAATAAGCATAATCCTTATGAGAATCATATACTTGGAAATCATCAAGATAATTTGAAAAATAACTTAAATACAACCGCTAATCATGAAATGCTTAAACAAATGGAAGAACAATCCGTACAATTAGTACATGTAGTAAAGGAAACAGAGTAATATGGCAGCTAGCAAATCCCCAGTGGATACCAAAGTAGAAACCAAAAACCAAGAGTCGGCCGCATCGAACGATGAATGGAATACTGAACAAGTTGGATTTCCTCCATATTTTTCGGTGGAAAATGATGGTGATAGCTTTACTGGAAAGCTAATGTATCTTGATGAAACAGACCTATCTTTTCCAAGGTATGTTTTTCAATGTGTAGGTAAACCTGTTCTATGTCATAGGGGTTCAAAAACTACTGGACAAGAAGATGTCATGGTTGAACCTAGTCAAATGTTTTCAGTATCTGAATATGCTGGAATTGCAAGAAATCGAATGGCAGTTTTTGTAGGTTTTGTAATTAAGGTTACAAGAATTTGTTCGCGGTCACTACCTGTACCAAAGGGAGAATCACCGCGAACATTTATTGATTTTGATGTCAAGTCACTAGCAAAGGATAAGCCACAAATCGATGCTCGCAGAGTTAAGATGATGATGGCGAAGAAGCAAACTCAACAAATTCCAGCATCTACTGGTTACGAAACTAGTGAATCTCTAGATCCAGACTCATTCTTTTGAGGAATAAATGCCCGCTGGTGCACCCATAAAGCGACGGACTACGGTCAGTTACCAACGGGATGTTGAGGCTATGGTCCGTTTGAAATCGGCTATATATTTAGATCAAACTGTACCTAAAGATCTACAAAGAAAGTGTATAGCTGCACTTGACAAAGCAACTGAACTTGTAGTACGAGTACGAGATTCAGTTGAGAGGGAGTAACAAATAAACATTACCCCCAACTAGGAAAACCTATAAACCTAGTTGGGGGTAACCGGCGTCACTTGATTAGTTCCGCGGGCCTATCTCAAGGAACCATACTATATTATAGCACAGGGATTAGAAATGTCAAGTATTCGTATTGAATCAATGATACCAGCAAAAAAGAAAATAATGGTAGTTCAAGAACCACTACCTATTAAATTTACTGTGAAAAAGATTGATATCATTAGTGGTAAGTTACCTGGTATTTTCCTATGTGAAGTATGGTTGAATGAAGAAAAGAAATTTATTCCGTGGGCACAGAAGATTGAAAAACTTGAATCTTTGAAAGATCTAGAACTGCCAAAAAATACAAAGCTTAAGTTAGTGTTCAGAAATGATACACTTTCGCCAGTATCTTTGATAATCGAAATACAAGGTGTATGATGACTGTTATTACAATCAAGGTTAGTATATTAAAGAATGATATATTAGTTGATGCTAAATCATTTGAAACACAGAATGGTTCAGTAGTTAGTTATGTATCTACTATATTTTCTGAATGTATTAAATGATTAAATGATGTAAGAAGAAAACTTCGAAGTTATTAAGAGGTGTATAATGATATCAATATATAAGTATCAAATTCAAATTGATGATGTACAAGTAATCAAAATACCTAGAGATGCTAAAATACTTTGCGTTCAGTGTCAAAGAGAACAACCCTGTATTTGGGCAATGATTAATACTACTGCTCCAAATGAATTACGAAAGATTGGTTTAACTGGTACTGGACATCTATGCGATAGTTTGTTTAATGAAAAGTATATTGGTACTTTTCAAATGCAGGACGGTTCTCTGGTATTTCATGTTTTTGATATGGGAGTTGTATCTCAATGATATCATTAAATGATTTACCATCTAATATTCATATTTATGATTTTGGTGATCAAAAGTGGGTTTCTATTAGATGTAATGATGGTGAGGTGCATAATTATGGACCTAATGATGCTCCAATCCTTCGATTGTTAGCTGATTTGTTGGATAAAGAAAATATAAAGAAAGTTCAACCAATTAGTGATAGTCACATTGATTTAGAAGATTATTACCAGGATTAAATCTATGTCTCAAGTATTTCAATGTGATAGATGTGGCAGAAGATTGAAAAACTCGAGTCTCTAAAAGATTTAGAATTACCAAAGAACACAAAGCTTAAATTAGTGTTCAGAAATGATACACTTTCGCCAGTAAACCTAATAATTGATATACAAGGTGTATAATGTCCTCAGATATCGCTAATAAGAAGAAAGTATTATTAGATCCGAAAAAACCTGTAGCATTACAAGATATTCGTAATGCTATTCAAGAATTGAGAAACAGCATGACGGGTATGTCATTAGTGCTCCCTGCTTCATTTTTGAAATTATGTGATATTTGTGAAATTTTACTTGAACATTCAGCCAAATCTGATTGGCAAATAGTTCAAATGACTAAAACTATATTAGATAATGAGTAATTGAGGTTGTTGTATTGTTAATGGTTGTAATTGTACTGGATTCAAGGAATCTAAATGATATCATTAATTGGAATTGTAGATACTGAAACAACTGGTTTAGATCCAGATAAGGATAGAATTGTTGAGGTTGCAATCATTCTTTATAGTTTAGTTCATGCTTGTCCAATTGCGTCTTTTTCATCTTTGCTTCCATCTACTGTACATGGTATGGAAGCTATTAATCATATTCCGCAATCAGCTACATTAATAGCAAATTATTGTATCGCCGAAGGAACATTTCTTGATCTTGTTAGACAATCAGATGTGATAGTTGCACATAATGCAATTTTTGATTATGGTTTTCTTACTTCACTTACTGCTTCGTTGATTGGAGATAAATTAAAATGGATTAAAGAGCCTTGGATCTGTTCAATGAATCACATTGAATGGCCCAACTCATCTTCTTCAAAAGCATTAACAGCTATTGCTCTTGCACACGATGTGGGGGTTGTGTCTGCACATAGAGCATTAACTGATTGTGATATACTCTCAAGACTCTTTACTAGAGTTGCCGAAAAACACTCACTACAAGATTTGATTGAGGAAGCTCTTAAACCTAGAAAACTATTCAAGGCTAACGTTGATTATCATCATAGGAGTCTAGCGAGTAAAGCTGGATTCAGTTGGCATGAATTGTCAAGGTATTGGGGAACTGATGAAACCAAAATGTGGTTGAGACAATTCAATGAACGTCAGTTTAATGAATGGAGATTATCCAATCCAGATCTACCAATTTCATGTCTAGGGGAGATTCCACCTATATGTCAGGAAGTGTGTAATGACTAATTTTGAAGAGATGACTAAAAAAGATTTAGTGGTATTTGCTAGTAAACAAGAAGAGATACTAACTAAACTCAGAACTAACAAAAAATCTATAGTACAATATATTGACAATCAATTTGTTATTCAAGAATTAACATTACATCAAATTGAAATTATTAGTATTCCTGTGATTAGTTGTGAATAAAATGTCTTCAAAGAAATTTGAGCTTGGTAATATATTGATATCATCCGAAATCCTCACTCGATGCACAGAGCAGGACGTGCGAGATGCTTTGGATAAGCATGAAGAATGTCAATGGGATTTCACAGATACGATGTGGGTTCTTGATAATATGATAAATATCAAGAAAGGTAGTGGGGATGTTAAGTCAGTGCAGGGTCCTTTTTATATCATCACTGATTTACTTATAAAACGAACCGATGTGTTTATGCAGATAGGAGCTTTTTAATGAATTTATTTGATAGAGAACATCTCCATTTAGTTTATTTTGCTCACCCCTTCGGCGGATCTCTGCATAATCTTGACGATGCGGAGTGGATGATTGCAGAATTATCAGCTATCTTTGATGCTGTGTTCTGGGCACCGTGGATTCCAGTATGTAGATATTGGAAAAACGAAGGTAACAGTTTGGAAAGAGGAATGTTATTGGATAAACATGCGGTTAAAATGTCGCATAGAATTTGGTTTTCGGATGAGTTATCAACCGGTATGAAGGCTGAAGAAGTTGTTGCGATTGAAAATGGTATCGCTCTTAGTTATTTCACTAGACCACAAATTATTGATATCATTCAAAATCCACAATCTATGTTAGTCCAATCATTGCAGCAAGAACTCTCAAAAGATATACTAGTTAGAAGTACTATCATTGTATAATGGGAAATGTTACTGTTAAGTGTGAACAGTGTGGGAAACCATTTAGTATATCTTCTGGTATGTATATAGATTTATGTGGTGAATGTTGTGCAAGATTTATAGATTTTCTGAGGGATTGTTTGCAATTAGACCCAATTGAAAGATCTTACAAGAAAAAGAATAAGTGATGTCAGATTCAACCTATAGTGCTGATAGAGATGAATGGTTTGATCCAGATCGAATGAAACAAGAAGTTCTTGCTAATATGAAATCATTAATTCCTGATATTGATAAACAGGGAGATTTTGATTTTATTGATTTTGGATCAGAACATCAAATGATATCAGCAAAACAAGCGATTCATAAATGTGTAATTGAAACTACTTGGAATGAAGGAGATCCAGTTCCAGGATTTGAAATTCCTAAAGGTTGTGAATATGCTAAAGGTAGAATTAGAGATGCACGAGTACATCCATTAACCGGAGATTTACAAGTAGTATTTGATATTATATTACTATTTGGTGACGATGAAAATGCTATATTCAAAGGGTGGAGATGAGTAAGCGCTTAATGCCATATTTTAAGTATTTTGGAAGTAAGTTCCGAACTGTTCCATATTATCCAAAACCAAGATATCAGACTATTATTGAGCCGTTCGCGGGCAGCGCATCGTATAGCACACTTTATTGGTGGTACAATATACACCTTAACGATATTGATTCTAACGTTACCGGGCTTTGGAATTGGCTTATAGGTGCTTCAATTAATGATATACTTAATATTCCTCTTGATATGCCAGAATCTTCTAAACTTTCAGATCACATGAATGCGTATCAAGTAGAGCTATGTAAACGCTGGCAACGAGTAGGAAATAACACTTTAGCCACAGTTTCATCTTGGAACGGACGTGCAGGTCTTTGGAATTCAAGAGTTAGAGATCGAATAGCAGATCAATTGATTAATATTCGTCATTGGGAAGTCACCAACACAACCTATCTATCATTACCCAACATCGAGGCCACTCATTTCGTAGATCCGGTTTATAAGGGGTTTGAGAAATATGATTATAATATTCTCAATTATAAACAACTTGCTGAGTGGTGTTTATCTAGAAGGGGACAAGTAATTGTATGCGAACAAGAGGGAGCCGGTTGGTTACCTTTTAAGTATTTTAGACAAATAGTGAGTCCGCGTCATTCTAAATTTTCAAATGAAGTAGTGTGTGAAATTATTGATGGAGTAATAGTATAATGTCAATACCTGTTATTGTAACACTATGTGGTTCAACTCGTTTTTATAAAGAATTTCAACGAGCTGTATATAATGAAACTATGGCAGGTAAAATAGTTTTATCTGTTGGTTTTTATCTGCACTCTTGTATTGAAATTCATGGAGAACAATGGGGTTGTACTCCAGATCAAAAGAAGATGTTAGATGAATTACACCTAAGAAAGATTGATTTATCTGATGAAGTATTGATTCTCAATGTTGGTAAATATATTGGTGAATCAACTCAAAATGAACTTAATTATGCAATATCTAAAGGTATAAAGATTAGATATCTTGAATCACTTGGTGATGATGTATATGTTCCTTCAGTAAATGATCAATGATATCATTATGTCTGCCTCCGGAATACTATGGCAACAAGACCCAAATCGTGAATACGGTTATGGTGCAGGTAGAGCAAATCTATGTGTAAAATTTGTTGCTTGTCCTACATGTAAAGCACCTAAAGGTAAATTATGTATAGGTAAGAATGGACCAAAACTAGATCGACATTACGAACGATGTAATGCTGCAAAAAAGCTAAGGAACAGATAATGATATCATTAATAATTGGTGTTTTTATCATTGTTACTAATAATATATTAATTTATAAGTTAGGTAAATATCACGGTAAGAAACAAGAACAATCCCGAATACTTGGATTATGTAATCAAGTTTTCGAATCCAGAATGTCTGGTAGTGTTCGAAGAGTAATGAATGGGATCTTCGAAAACAAAATCAAGCTAATGTCTGAAGATGAATTCTTTGGACCAGAAAAAGATAAACCTAATCATAATTGATATCATTATTATTTTTCTGAGATGTATTTGTAGTAAATAAATCTGCTGGAGTAAAAATAAGAATTGACCCAAAGAATATTTAATGCTATAATTAATCTATGTTAACGCTCACTCTAAGTGAATATGGTTCTTTGGTTGATAAAAAGATAGGGGTTTGCCTATTCTGTAGCTCTATGATGACCAAATGTGGTTCTCCGTGCGAGGAATGTGGTAAGGATATGATTATACCTTTAGAACAGGCTTTAGCTCAGGATAAGATGATTTTGGTGGAGGAATAATGAAAACTGTCTCACAACAAACAAATAAATTGACTATTATTCATGGAATAATTCAAGATGTATTAGTTGTTGGAATATTGATGTTTTTGATTTGGAGATGTTCAAGATAATGGACGCCTATACATTTGAAGTAAAAGTTAGACAAATCAACAGAATCATCTATGATGGTAATGATGATCCTGTTGGAATGGATTTATCTCGCGCAATTATGTCATTAGTAAAACATCGAGATCTAGATGAGATTAGGAAAATCACAAAAGAGATTAATGATATCAATATAAGAGTTCCTAGAAGGTAACAATGAAAGCAGATACTAAAATAAACTACTTGAGAGAAAAACAAACTGGTATTGTTTATGCTTCGACTACTGATATTGCAAGATATTTATCAGAATTACAAGTTGAAGGTGATGATAAGCACAATGATTTTATCACTAAATTAGCATTAGAATTTCTGAAATTAGGATCATGATTGTTAGATATTGTGATGTTTGCTTAGCTTTCTATAAAAAACGAGTGAAGGCTACTTATGTTGCTGGAGCTAATGATAACAATAATGAAACCGTTACTTGGTATGAATGTAAGCAACATGGACCTATGCAAAATCATCTTAACTTACTCCGAATGGGTCTTCTTAAGATTTCAGAATGGTTTAGACTTCACGGATTTCGCTATAATGAATCAACTGGAGTAGCTGAATTTATTCTAGGAGATCATCCTGGAAAGGAGATAGTAATTAAACCATGTCTCGTCCCGCGTACAATCCACCACCACCCACTAGTAGAGGCTTTGTTGAAAAAATCGGATGGGATGGTAAAAAGATAAGACAATATTTCGCAATTAATAAATGGGATAAAGATTATTTTTATGTAACATTTATTACTGGGGGCGAAAGAAAAATTAAGAGATACGAAGCGAGGTTTTTCTAGTGGAGATTTTCTTTGGTATTTTAATGGGTATTGGATTAGTGATTCAATACTTTGTGATTGAGTACCAAGATCGACAAATTAAAGAACTGAAAGCCTACGTTAGGAATCAAAGGAATGAAAATAATAGAACCTAGTTATGAAATTCTAAAACTACCCAATAATCCACTACAGTTATTAGAACTAGCAGCAAGAACCTGTTATAAATCCGAAGATCGAATGGGGCCGGGAACTGATATTATTATGATTCAGAAGATCTTAGACAATCAACATGAATCTGTTATTGAGCATACTTCTATGACTGTAAAATTTATTTGTGATAGAGGAGTATCACATGAATTGGTACGGCACAGACTCGCATCGTTTTCACAGGAGTCTACGCGATACTGTAATTATACAAAGGGTAAGTTTGGGAACGAAATTACGGTAATTCGTCCATGTTTTTGGTTAGGTAATATTGTTCAATATTTTGAATGGTATAAGATTTGTGAAAGTTGTGAAAAAGGATATTTTCACTTAATTCAACTGGGAGCTAAACCCCAAGAAGCTCGTTCAGTTCTCCCCAATTCTCTCAAAACAGAAATAATTATGACCGCCAATTTACGTGAGTGGCGCCATATATTTAGGCTTCGTACATCGAGGGCAGCTCATCCACAAATGCGACAATTAATGATACCATTACTTGCTGAATGCAAAACCAAAATACCAGTTATCTTTAATGATATCAATAATGAGGAATAATGGCGGTAACACAAATAACTATCGATGAAGCCACAGATCTTCTTCGTTATGTATTAAAAATACAAGGTGTTGATATTGATTCGTTCGATGAGTTGATAAAATTGAATGCTATTACCGGTGTTATTAATGTTGTTATTGGATTACAAGAATTAGGTTGGCGTATTTCAAAACCATTGAAAGAAATAAAATGAAACCTACATACGAACAAATGATGAAAGCAATAAATACTCCTGCACCAGAAGTAGAACCTTTTCTTCTCTCAATAAGTTGTCTTTGTATCGATAATCATAATGATGGTAATTTCAAAAATCATGAAGTTATAGATCAAAAAGAAGGTACAATTAGATATCATAGAGCTCCATCTAAACCATTCAAACCTTTCGGGATCTTCACATTTGGATATGACCCAAAAGCTACCATCGATAGTGTGAGCATTGGTAATTGTGAACAATTAGTTGGTTCTGTGCCAACTAGTCGTTTCTTGTGCCCAATAGATAAAAATCTATTATTTACTATGTGGATAACAGGTAAAAGATTTGATGATATACCATATAATCCGAGATTAAAATTACCAATTATTGAACCAGGTAGACCATTAACTGTACAAATAACCGGTTCATTACATGATCTCATATTTTGGGGAGTACAGATGAAATGAATATTGATTTTATTGTTGGCTCTATATTTGGATCATTAATAACTTATTATTTTTGGAGAAAAGAAATAAAAGTTAAAAATGAGCATATTAATAATGTCGAAAAAATGATACAAGATGCTATTAATCAATTAGAGAAAAATCAAGAATTATTTGAGAATTATGATAATTTGATGATAGATACATTAAAGAAAATTGATGGTTTATGAAAACTATTGTAATGATATCATTAGTAGTATCTCAAGTTGCTGCAATAGTAATCATTTATTCAATATGGGCTAGCATAATTAAAGAATGTTCAAAAAATAATATCAAGAATACTTGACAATTACGACGATTAGGAGTGGTTGAAGAACCATAATAATTGGGCTAATTACTTGACAATTATTAATAATTGTGCTATACTATTGATATCATTAAATAAATGATCTAGAAAATAATTTACTAATCTTAAAAAATTTACTTGACAACCTACCGCGCCTATGCTATAATATAGGTGTTATGGTAGAATTTTGTCTTTTCTACTAAAGGATTTAAGATGGCTGCACCACTGACTATTTATTCACCCTATTCAACATTTCGTACCTCTCCTGCCGAACCTTCAGCTATTCGTCAATTTTATCAACGACTAATGAGTACTGATGATATCATTAGACCGGGAGATCTAGCTGAGAATCGTGAGGGTACGATTCATACATTGGTAGAGTCGGCTGCTACGGGCGGTGTTCTGGGTGCAGCGCATGCAACTCTACCTAATGGGCTCGACCTGAAAGTTGGACCTATTAGTGCTCCAGTAGATGGGGTGCTTGGTGCACTTGCTGTTATTGCTAGTAGAGCAATGGGTGGTAAGGTTGGCAGATCTATCCATGCTATCGGTGATAGAGCTGTTGGTATTTGGGCTTTTAGGTCCACAGCAAAACTAATTGCAGCAAAGAAGGGTACTACTGTTAGTGGTGATATAGAAGGTGACCCTCTTATTGATGCTGCCAAGAACTTGTGACCTAGGTCACTAGCGGTAAATGATATCATTTATCGAATGTTAGGAGGTAAGTATGCAACCAAATAGTAATCAACTAGCTAGAAGGGATATTGCTCTCGCTTCGTTGCTAGGTATCGTGGCTGCGAATGGTAGTAACTTCGGTCATGAATCCACCTTCGCCGGTGAATTCTCCGGAGATTTTGGTGAGGACTTTAGTGGAGATTTCTCAGAAGATTTTTCTGGTGATTTCTCTGCTGATGCAGTAGCAGTAACGACTGCTATTCCGAAGCCAACCCCTCAGCAGGCAATTCAGGCGTATCGACAACAGCATGCCGCTGTTGCGAATCGTAACAAGCGCGTCTCCTTGATGAATCCGAATCGCGGATCTGATGTCAAGGTTGAGCGTTATTCGTTTACGATTTCGCAATCGTTGACGCTTGGTACGGCTGCTCCAATTATTCTGACTGGTCAGCCTGATACTTCGATTCGTCCGCAAATCGTAACCATGAATGCACCCGCACCCATGTTTGCTACGATTACGGAAATCAAGGTCGCCAATGTGTCAGTGACTGTTGGTACGGGTCTCGAAGATGCGTATAACTACAATGCGAATGCTGTTTCGCGTATGTTGGATATGCCTCTTCTGACTCCTGCTAACCGTGCTACGGTTCTTGGCGATTATACTGGCTATGTTCCGCCAGGGTTCCCCGCTAAGCTCGTAGTGGCGTTTAGTGCGTCATTCAAGGGTCCCGCATCGATTACTGGTTAACGATGAGTTAGGCATTTCGAGAGATCTAATACATTGGAAATTATTTTCGACCTACCGCATGTATTTCATCCTGAAGCCTCCCAGGAAGAAAATGCGCTTGTGTTAGAAGTACTGTTGGAATGCCTTACATCAATTAACATGATTTTCAAGCGTTACCACACCGCTCCAGAGCTTTCTAGGAGCGGTGTGCGTTACGCTAAAACGCAGAAATGGTTGTCTATTCCTGCGCTTTATCGTGACGGCTTTGGAGATTGTAAATCGTTAACATGTGCACAAGCTGCTGATTTTAGAGCAGCTAAAATATTTTCAAAACCAGTATTCAGATTCATGCCAAGAGAAGATGGTTCTGGTATTTTAGACTTTCATATTCTTAACCAAACCTCTACGGGTTTTGTAGATCCGTCAAAGGATCATGGGATGCCTCATTCAGAAATCAAGAAGTTCGGTAAATTCAGTTAATGATATAAATAAAGGAAAAGTGAAAAATGGCTACTACTGCAATTCATGATGCGTGCGAAGCTGGTGCTCTTGCCGGAATGTTGTCAGGTCGATATCAGACAGCAACTACTGCTGGTGATTATGCTAATTTGGTGGCGGAAGCAAAGGCAATTGCTACTGAGTTTATTGCTGTCAACACAGCTCATGTGGGTGCTGCAATTGCTGATGGTGTTCCGGGTTCAATAGCTCAGGTTGTTGGTGCTGTTGCTCAAGGTGTTGTTGCTGGCCGTCCTGCAGTAACTGAAGTTCAACCTCCGGTTGATGCGGATTATGTTAGTCTTGCAACTACAATTTACGCTGTTGCTGCAGAAGCAAAAGCTGCCGGTGGATTGACTTAATTAGTCAATTATTCGCCTATCTATTCTCTCTAATTAAGGATTCTATAATGGCACCTCCTGTAACTGCAATTCATGATGGATGTGAAGCCGGTGCACTAACTGGACTTCTCGCTGGTCGTTATCAAGTTGGACTTACTGCTGCATATTTTGCAAATCTTGTAGCTGAAGCAGCAGCAATCGCTAATGAATTTATTACTGTAAATGCTGCAGCTATTGATGATACTTCTAAAGTATCAATTGCTCAAGTTGTACAGTATGCCGCTGCTGGTATTTTGATGGACAGACCAGCTGTAACTGAGGTTCAACCTCCGGTAGCAACTGATTATGCTGGTGTTGCACTTCAAATTAAATTGGCTGTGCAAGAAGCTATATCGACTGGTGGTCTCGCTTAAGAGTATTACATGACGTTTAGGAATAGTTGAAGAACTATGTTAATTCCAGTAATAGTCATTGGTGCCTTAACAGCTGGATCTATCTATGCTGTGAAGAAGCGGTCTAAGAAAAGTGAGATATCTGGAATAACACCACAGCGTCAAAAACTTCATGAAGCTCTGTTAATGCACCAAATAGATCCAAAGAAGTTGAGAAAAATGGCTAGTGTATTTGAAGGTGAAGGACTTTCAGATGAAGCCACTAAACTCAGACGTAAAGCAGCCATCATTGAATTACCGAAGGAAAAGAAAGACGAACGTCGGCAAATATTTAAGAAGGCAATGTCATCTACTAATAGAGATGCAGTGATGTCAGTTGCTACTATATTTGAAAATGATGGCTGCATTGGTGCGGCTGCAGATTTGAGGCAGTATGCTCGTGGACTTCCACCAAATTAAGACTACGGTGGGCGATATTCCTTCAGATATTGCTCACCGTCATTAACTATAATGTCAAAAGATCTATCTCAAGTATGTGCTGAATTGGTTGTTCGCAGTCGAGCGGGTGATCAAAATGCAATGGCGTTATTAGTTGAAGTTGGTAAATCAGCTAAAGCTGGTAGTCAACGAGCAATACAATCTAAGAGAATAATCGAAGATTATATCTCAAAAAATCCTCCACCTAAATCTCCATTATCAAATAATAAAATAACTTGGTCTGAATCAATTGCAAATTATATTGGTCAGATGCAATCATCATTTCAAGGTGAAGATGAAGAACTTGGAATATGTATTATTGCAATCTTACCTTATATGGGTGAGTTTGGAGTAACAACTCTTAGCAATGGGCCTGAATTGGGTAATGATATCATTAATTTGATTGCCTCTTCATTTCCTAGTGATATCGAAGAACATGCGTTTTTGTTTGCGATTGCTAATGCGGACCAGAACGAGAAGATGATGAAGAATTTGAAGAATTTGAATAAGAGTTCAGCTTACGCTACTTTAGTAGGGTGTATAGTGGGTCAAGCGAAGAAGGTACAATTGGTTAGATTGCCAGAAACACCCATAAGTGTATTAAGTAAAAAAGCCGCAATGGATTTAGGGGATAATTAACGACGATAAGGAGTGGTTGAAGAACCATGTCAAGAGCTGTTGTTTCTAATGTAATTTCAAAGACTAATGTAAGTAGTCAGAAATTACAAGAAAAAGTTGAATTGGGTAGTTATACAGTTCAATTTTCAGTAACAAATATTCGGGCACTACCACCAACTGACAATGTTATAGGTAGCCCATTTTTTGGTACTCCTATAACACCAGGAAACATAACTCCTTCAGCTGAAATTAGTTGGACTTTAACAGGGGTAACTTTTAGGAGACAGATTTCAGTTTTTAATGGGGCTAGTATATCTGGTGTTGCAGAACATGTTGTAGTTAGAGTTTTTGATGAAACTCCCGTTTCAGATCAATCAGTGATAGTAGATCCAGGATTTCCTGGTCAATTACCAAACCCACCAGGTCCACATATAACTTATGGATCTACAGAATATGATGTGACAATTGCTCTTGCAAAAGGTGTGCGCGGATCTGTGAGTCAGCCTCCTATCTATGTACCCTTTATTAGTGATGGTGCTGGCGGTTTTAGATTTGGTACCGCTATTGTTGGACCAGCAAGTTTTAAAGTTGTTCCAATTCCACAAAATGCTGGCATTACTACAGTTCAAATTACAGCATATACATCTGGTACCCTTACTTCTATGACTGAAAAAGATATAGAAGTTACTCAGATTGAAGCAGCGGGTGCTCTCTTGAAAACAT
>Ga0209777_10002762_pt1 | contig 22583 bp, 14 predicted proteins | sample FrelakmetHBP12HB_FD_187147 | JGI IMG/M metagenome (GOLD analysis project Ga0209777, IMG submission 187147) | Freshwater lake sediment microbial communities from the University of Notre Dame, USA, for methane emissions studies -HBP12 HB (SPAdes)... | ecosystem: Environmental > Aquatic >...
CGCCTGATATGCCGGTTTTTGGCATGGCGAGGGTTTCGGAACTCATGGCGCGCTTCCTGCCTGTGGCAGGCGGGGCAGGTCCGTTGACGGCTTGCATGCGTAACTCCCCATTCCGACTCAGGCTGCTTATTATATCACATTCGTTATCTTTGTCAAGGAAAAAATGATAGCAAAACTACGTCCATAACGCACCATCACCTCACAGGAAGTAGGGCGACTCCGAGTGTCGAACGGTCCACCTGAATATCCTGTATAATTTAATGCACCGATGCCGCTTACTTCTGGCGCGAAGCTAGGTCCCTACGACATCCTGTCCCCATTGGGCGCGGGCGGGATGGGGGAAGTGTATCGCGCTCACGACACGAAACTCGCACGTGATGTGGCGCTGAAAGTCCTGCCTCAGGCCTTTGCCGCCGACGCCGAGCGCATGGCGCGCTTCCAGCGCGAAGCGCAGGTGCTGGCATCGCTCAATCACACGAACATCGCAGCCATTTACGGCCTGGAAGAGTCCGGCAGCGTGCGCGCGCTGGTGATGGAGTTGGTGGAAGGGCCGACGCTGGCGGAGCGCATCACGGGCACGACGGTAGGGGCGGGCCTTGTGCCCGCCCAAGGGCGCCCACAAGGGGCGCCCCTACCCATCGACGAATCTCTGCACATCGCCAAGCAAATCGCCGAGGCGCTCGAATATGCGCACGAGCGCGGGATTATCCATCGTGACCTGAAGCCCGCGAACATCAAGGTCACGGTGGACGGGGCGGTGAAGATTCTGGATTTCGGCCTGGCCAAGGCGCTGGAGAGCGAGCGCCCCGCCGGCGACATCTCGAACTCGCCGACACTGACCGCGGCGGCGACGCAAGCTGGGGTGATCCTCGGCACCGCGGCCTACATGAGCCCCGAGCAGGCCAAGGGCAAGAAAGTGGATCGCCGCGCCGACATCTGGGCGTTTGGCTGCGTGCTCTATGAAATCCTGACGGGCAAGCCGACGTTCGAGGGCGAAGCGACTTCAGAAGTTCTCGCCGCCGTCATTCGTGCCGAGCCGGATTGGAATGCGCTGCCCGCCGACACGCCGCAGGCGATTCGTCATCTGCTGATGCGCTGCCTGCAAAAAGACCCGAAGCAGCGCCTGCGCGACATGGGCGACGCGCGAATCACGATCGAAGAAACCCTGAGCGGGGCCGTAGGGGCAGGCCTCGTGCCTGCCCTTGCGCCCTCCGGGGAAGTACCTGCCCTTGCGCCGGGCGGTACCACAATTGCCCAAGCAGGGCACCCACAAGGGGTGCCCCTACTGCGCCGCGCCCTGCCCTGGGCGCTGGCAGCAGTATCGCTGATCGTGGCCCTGGTAGCGGGAGTGCTGCTCCAGCAAGCCCGGCGCCCGGTCGAACGGATGCAATTCGCCATACCCGCCCCATCAGAGGTCAGCAACCCGGCTCTCTCGGCGGACGGCAAGATGCTGACCTACGTGGCCCGCGACGATGCTTCAGGCGAGAATACGCTCTATGTCGAGCGCCTGGGCTCGCCTGGCGCGACCGAGTTGGCAGGCACTGAAGGCGCATCTTATCCGTTTTGGTCGCCTGACAACGAGTTTGTGGGATTCTTCTCTAACGGCAAGCTTAAGAAAGTCGCCATGGCCGGCGGCGCTCCCCAGGTGATTGCGGCTGCTTCCTTCGGCCGAGGCGGGTCCTGGGGGAGCCGTGGAGTCATCCTCTATACCCCCGAAGCCGGTGGGCCGCTGTGGCGGGTCAACGCCGATGGCACAAATCCGGCGCCGCTTTCGGACATGTTCATACCCGGTAAGGAAACTTCCCACCGTTGGCCTTTCTTCCTTCCAGACGGCGACCACTTCCTGTTCTGGTCGGGCAATTTTTCAAACAAGGTCGAAGACCGCACGAATGGCATCTACATGAGTTCGCTTGCGGCCAAAGAAAAGAAGTTGCTGGTTTGGACGATTTCCAATCCGGCATATTCGAATGGACATTTGTACTACGCGGGCGATAAGGAACAGTTGCTCGCCGTTTCCCTTGACCCCGGTCGGGCCAAGGTCTCAAGTGAACCCTGGGTGGTCGCCGATCGCGTCGCCTTTCAGCCTTCCGTCGGGTGGGCGACGTTCGCGGTGGGTGGAAACGACACCGTGGTTTACAACACCAGCAGCGGCGCTGCGCTCTCCGCCCTGACTTGGTACGACCGAACCGGCAAGGATTTGGGACGAGTGGGCGAGCCGGGCGTTATTTTCAATCCGGCCATCTCGCCGGGCGGAGACCGTCTTGCCGTGGACATCGCCGACGTGAAGGCCAAAGCCGTGAATATTTGGATTCTGAACCCGAGTCGCAATGCGGGTTCCAAGTTTACCTTCGACGATGCGGAGGATGTCTCAGGGGTGTGGTCGCGGGACGAAAGCAGGATTGCCTATCGGTCAATCAGCGATGTCGTTCACCTGGCGGTCAAAAAGGCTACGGGCTTGGAGCCGCCGATAGAGGCCGCCAGCGCCCCTGCTCAGGACGACATGATTCCGAACTCGTGGACTCCTGATGATCGGCAGATTCTCTGTTCCTATCAGCCGGCGGCGGGTGGGTCGCACCTTGTTCTGGTAGACGTTGGCGACGGCAAAATCAGGCCGTTTCTCGCGACCAAAGCCAGCGAAGCGAATGGCCAGATATCGCCCGACGGAAAATGGGTAGCGTACGCCTCGAACGAATCCGGCGACTGGGAAGTCTATGTGACCACGTTCCCGAATCCGGCGGGAAAGTGGCAGGTCTCTCGTGGAGGCGGGGTTGAACCCCGGTGGCGCGGCGACGGCAAGGAAATCTACTATATTGATCCGAAGGGAACGCTCACGGCGGTGGCCGTGAACGTCGATGGGACCTTTTCCTCAAGTGCTCCGTCGCCGCTCTTTCAGATTCACGGGCGTGCCGCGATTTCATCCACGGACCTGTTTACCTACGACGTTGCGAAGGATGGAAAGCGGTTCCTCGTCAACCGCTACCTCAAGCCTGATCACGTGCAGCCGCTGACGGTGGTGCTGAACGCCGCAGCCGGGATGAAAAAGTAGTCGCGGAGGAGTGCTCTCATGCTTCAGAACGGCGCCAAACTCGGGCCTTACGAAATCCTCTCGCCGCTCGGCGCGGGCGGGATGGGTGAAGTGTATCGCGCCCGCGACACGCGCCTGGACCGCACCGTGGCGATCAAGGTTTTGCCGCCGCACCTCGCCGACACGCCGGAATCGCGCCAGCGTTTCGAGCGCGAAGCCCGCGCTGTTTCCGCGCTGAATCATCCCAACATTTGCACGTTGTACGACGTGGGCTCGCAGGACGGCACTGACTTTCTCGTCATGGAATACCTCGAGGGCGAGACCCTCGCGGCACGTCTGGAGAAAGGGCCGTTGCCACTCGAGCAGGTGCTGAAGATAGGTATGGAAATGGCCAGCGCGCTGGCCAAAGCCCACCGCCAGGGAATCGTCCATCGCGACCTGAAGCCCGGCAACATCATTCTGACCAAGTCGGGCGCGAAGCTGCTCGATTTTGGATTGGCCAAAGCGACGGTGCCGCCGGCGGTGGAAGCCGCGCTGACGGCCGCGACGCGAAACTCCCCTATCACCCAACAGGGCGCCATCGTCGGGACGTTCCAGTACATGTCCCCCGAGCAGGTGGAGGGCAAGGAAGCGGATCCGCGCAGCGATATTTTTTCGTTTGGCGCTGTGCTCTACGAGATGTTGACCGGACGGCGCGCCTTCCCGGGGAAGAGCCAGATTAGCGTCGTCTCCGCCATCATGGAGAAAGACCCGGAGCCGATCAACACTTTGCAACCGATGACTCCTGCGGGGTTGGAGCGAGCCATCAAGCGCTGCCTGGCGAAAGAACCGGACGACCGCTGGCAGACCGTGCGTGACTTGGAATTGGAGTTGAAATGGATTGCCGGGGGCGGGTCCGAGGTTACTCTGGCCCCGGCGGCCCCGGCAAAAATCGTCCGCGCGGGCTGGCGAGGGGCCCCGCTCTGGGGCGCCATTTCGTTGCTCGTCGCTGCCATCACCGGCCTTGGCGTCTGGACTATGAGGCCCATCCCGCCACAGCCGGTCAGCCGCACGGTGATTACGCTGCCGGCCGGCCAGCGGCTTGCCGTCCCGGACCAACCCGCGGTAGCCATCTCTCCCGACGGGACTCAGCTCGCGTATGTCGCCATCCAAGGCGGCGCGCAACAGATCTATCTGCGGGCGATGGCTAGCCTGGAGGCCACACCCGTCTCCGGCACCGAAGGGGCTATCAGCCCTTTTTTTTCGCCGGACAGCCAAACCCTGGGTTTTTTTGCGGGCGGCAAGCTCAAAGAGGTTCCGGTGAGCGGGGGAACGGTGCAAAGCCTCGCCGATGCCAAGTTCCCTCGCGGGGCCAGTTGGAGCAGCCAGGGCACGATCGCCTTCACGCCCGCAAATTACTCGGATATCCGCCAAATACCGGCAGGGGGAGGGACCCCGCAGCCGCTCACCCATCTTGAAAACGGGGAAGCCTCCCAAGCTTGGCCGCAGTTTCTGCCCGGCGGCAAAGCGCTGTTCTTCGCTTCCAGTGAGAATACCGGCAGTTGGACCAATGCGCGCCTTTGGGTCCAGTCGATCGGGACGGGCGAGCGGCGGACCCTGACCCCACTGGGGACGTATCCTCGCTATGCGCCCTCCGGGCACTTGCTTTATGCGCAAGGGGGGAGCCTGATGGCCGTGCCCTTCGATAGCCGCAGGCTGGAGGTTATGGGCCCGGCGGTCCCCATGGTGGAGGGCGTCACGGAATCCCCCACCACCGGCGACGCCCAGTACGACTTCTCCGCCACGGGATCGCTGGTCTACGTTCCGGGAAGCGTTCGGTCGGGCTTGCGCGGGCTGGTGTGGGTGGACCGCAAGGGGGCAGAACGGCCCCTGTCCGCCCCCGTGCGCGCCTACCGCTCTCCCCGGATATCCCCCGACGGTCGGGCGATGGTGGCGACGATTGACGAACAGGAATCGCACATCTGGCTGTACGATCTTTCCCGAGAGACTCTGACCCGCTTGACGTTCGAGGGGAGGACGAATCTTGCGCCGGCTTGGGTGCCGGATGGCAAGCGGATTTCGTTTCAATCGAATAAGACAGGGCTGGCAAACATTTACTGGGAATTGGCCGACGGCAGTGGCGGGCTGGAGCAGTTGACCACCAGTAAGGCCCCCCACGTTCCCAGCTCCTTTTCCCCGGATGGGCAACTCCTGGCTTACATTGAAATCGCTCCCACCACGGGATATGACATCTGGGTGCTGCGGCTCAGTGACCGCAAGGCGCAACCCTTCCTCCAAACACCGTTCAACGAAACGGCGCCGCGGTTTTCCCCGGACGGGCGCTGGCTGGCCTATGTCTCGGACGAATCCGGCCGCTATGAGGTCTATGTGCAGCCCTATCCGGGCCCTGGCGGCAAGTGGCTAATCTCGACGGAAGGCGGCACCGAGCCCGTGTGGAACCCGAAGGGGCGAGAACTGTTCTACCGCAGCGGCGACAAGATGATGGCCGTCGACATTGCCACCCAGCCGAGCTTTTCCGCGGGCAAGCCGAGGGTGCTCTTCGAGGGTCATTACCAGCCGACGCCGCTCACCTTCCCCAACTACGATGTCTCACCCGACGGCCAGCGCTTCCTGATGCTTAAGCCCATCGAGGGAGGCGAAGGAGCGCCCGCGCAAATCAACGTCGTCTTGAATTGGTTTGAAGAGCTCAAGCACCGCGTCCCGCCGGCGAAGAAGTGAAGAAGGTTGTTCAATAGATCGTGCTCGATCCCGCTTGATGTCCCGCAAGAAAGACCCACAGTCAGCAAACCACTGACTGTGGCTACCTGCTCGCCACTAGGCACTAGCCACTGCCCCGTGATCCAGGCACGATAGCCAGGATGACAGCGCGGACCACAACGACGGTTTGGCGACGACACGGCCAAGTGACCGCGGCTGCTACGTGCTCCCCTATGTCGCCCTTTCCAAAACGAAAAAGATGCGGTCGAGAATCTCGATAGGATTATGTACCGAAAAGGGTATCCGTACGTCATCGATTCCCGGATGCAAGTGGCAACGCGGTTCGGCGAGTGGGTCAGTATGGGGTCCGTCATTCAAGTCGAATCGCAGGAAATGCGGCGAGCGTCCATCGGGGAAGGCGTAATGGTAACGAAACGACACGACCTGCGAACCACGCTCGACCTCACGCAAGGTTAGCCCGAAGCTGAGGCGGGCGCCCGAGTCGAAGTGAAAGTGCTGTGGGGTGGGACCTTTGTCAACTGGGGGACCGAGAACAATCACCTCGAGCCCATGTTCTTGACGAAACTTCAAGAGCTGATAAGGATCGTTCCTCGTCGCCATCCCGCCGGCGCGCCGAAGAAGGAAAGCCCTGATTTCGCTGAAGACTTTGCCTGGCGCATCGAGTCGATGCTCCGCGAGTTGGCGATCAGTATTGGAGTCCAGCGCTACGGCCCGCTGGCGGGCGCGTTCCACCGTCACACCAAATCTCCCCGTCCCATCAGGACCAGCCATTCCACAAACTCCGGTTCAAGGGGCAGTTCCTTGGCTTCGGCCTTCCGTACGACTTCCTCACCCGTTAACCGGAAATGTTGGCTGAGTTCTGTTAGCCGCTCCTGGCGTTCCGTTTCCGTCATGATGCCGCCGTCAGGACCTGCGAGGAAGATGCTCCCACCAATGAAGCTGCGAATGTTTGGGGCATGCTCGGTGAGGTTGGCGACGTCACCTGGGGATAGCCATAGGATGACTGGCCCGCTACGTTCCAAGGCGCTACGCATAACGTCAAGCGAGCGCCATTTCTCCTGCGCTAAGCCCGTTCCACTTGACAGGATAACCGCATCGTCGTCTGGCTGATGCAGGTCCCCGCTGAGTTCCTCGAAGGTTGAAGGTTCGAGCTGGATCACGCGGGCGGGCTTTTGCAGAATCGACTGCAACTCGGTCTGCAATTGGTCCAAAGCGGCGGTTGGATCGGTAACGGGGGCTAGCACGGCAAGCCACCCAGTTTCTCCACGAATTTCCAGTCGGCGGGCGACTTCGAAAAAAGGCTGGGTTGAGAACTCAGGCACGCTTCGGCTCCGGCCGGGGAATCACGGAAAGCAGAGCAGGATGAACGCGAAAGTCGGTGGATGAGTACTCTAGAACGCGGCGTGTTATGAGGAGTTCGACGTTGGATGGCTGGCTGAGATCGAAAGATTTGGAGCTTTCCAAGTGAAGCAACGCATTTAGCGCCTCCGGACCTAAGCCGCGGAGGTAACCGGTGCCGAGTTGATGAGCTACTTTTTCGATGTCCGTGGCAGTAATAGAATCCCGCTCCGAGACGTAGGCTTCCTCGGCAGCATCCCGGGCGAGAGAGATCAGGTCGCGCAGGACTCCCCCAGAGTAATGACAGATTGAATCCGTCAGTAACCCGTTCAGCAGTTCGGCGCTTCGGCGCTTTTCGAGCACAGACCGCAGCAAGGCATTCTCTGGATCGGTGGCAATCACCGCAAGGTGATGAACTCGATCAAAATGATCCGAAATCGACTGGCCAACCCCCGCCCCAAACAGCACCGAGAGGGGTGCGGTTGCGATGACCGACACTTTCAGCTCACGGAGTACCCTTAGGTCTTGATGAACAACCGACCAAAACTTGGTGGGATCGAGCAAACGATCGAGTCCGTCGAAGACGAACACAACATCTTTGTGGACCTCCTTGGTCGCGGCCAGGAGTCCTTCCAACGCCGCACGAACCTCCTGAACATCTCGGTTAAGGGGAGGCAACGGCGGCTTCAGCTTGCCCGGAACCTTCTGCACGCTAAAGCGCGGACCCAGGACATCCCAGGCCTGGTTTACGACATTTTCGATCCGCAACGCGTCTTCGTCCTTGAGCACCAGTTCATTTTTCCCGTATGCATACCGTTTGACTTTTTCGTAGCTCTCCTTCGTTGACCGTTTCAGCTCTTCGGTCTCTATGTGGGTGCCCGCACCATTGGATAACCATCTACCCAAGTGCAAGCCGAAACTCGCAAGCAAGGCTCCGGAATTCAAACTGGATAGGTCAGTCTCTGCCGAAGTATCAACATAAAGAGGCAGCACGTGGCCCTGATTTGCCAGCCACCGCTCTGCAAGGATCAGCTCCGTTGTCTTTCCCGAGCCAACTCCACCGACCAAAAGTTGTTGGCTCCCGGGCTCGAGGTCAGCGCGGCCGGCAAGATTACGGAATAAATAGTGGTGCAGCTCCTCGCAAACCAGACCAGCCTCTATCATTTGCAACGCTGGCGCGGTAGGGTTGGACGCCTGCATGTAGGCGCGAAACTTGTCGCGCCTGCTAAGCTGGCCTTCCGGTGCTGTAACAGAGCTTGGCATACGCGTAGTATAGGTTTACTCTTTGATGTAAGCAAACCCTTACATTTACCGGACTCCGTCGGGGGGTTATCCTTTGCCTTACCAGGCTGACGGTAACTCGAATGGCGGATACGCGCTGTGAAACAACCTGAGCGCTCCCTGCGCCTTTCCAGACACCGAACGGTGCTGTGCTTTTTCAGCCCCTAAGAGAGGTATTGATGAAATCAGTGAGCTGGTGCGAAACTAGCTCGCCGGGGTGACGATATGAATTCCATAACGCGACGAGAAGCATTGACGCGCGTAGGTCGAGTCGGAACCGCGCTGGCCGCCGGGTTGCCGGCGGCGGCTTCAGCCCACGACTCGGAATCCGCTGGAACACCTGCAGGACACCCTGCTCCAAACCCTGTAGGGGAACAACCCGGAGCGCGCAAACTTAAAGTGGTTGTGGCGGGCGGGCATCCCGGGGATCCCGAATACGGTTGCGGCGGCACGGTGGCCCGCTATACGGACTTGGGCCACGAAGTGGTTCTCCTCTACCTGAACGATGGCCAGTGGCCTAGGGAGGAGGGGGGCGCGCCTGCTCATATCCGCATGGCGGAGGCCGGCATGGCGTGCGAGATTCTGAAGGCGCGCCCCGCGTATGCGGGACAACTCAACGGCAAGGCGGTGCTCGATGCCGCCCACTTCGACGAGTACCTGAAAATCCTGGAAGCCGAGCGGCCGGATGTGCTCCTCACCCAGTGGCCGATTGATCAGCACCGCGACCATCGCGCCATTTCCGCTCTTTCTTTTGACGCCTGGCTGCGCCTGGGAAAGAAGTTCGCTCTTTATTATTACGAAGTGTCAAATGGGGAAGATACGCTGCAATTCTCGCCCACTCACTATGTGGATATTGCCGGGACCGAGCCCCGCAAACGTGCCGCCTGCTATGCTCACGCCTCTCAGACGCCCGGCCGGTACTACGAACTACAGGACCAGGTCGCGAAGTTTCGTGGCCTGGAAAGCGGATATAAACGAGCGGAAGCCTATATCCTCCAGATCCAAAGCCCTTACGAAGCATTGCCGCCCAACTCGTGACGAGAAGCAATCTGTGACCTAACCACACTGGGTACGAGTCACGAGTGCCGAGTCACGAGTAACGAGTGACAAGTGGCAAGCAAGAAAAATCTTCGAGCCAAGAGAAGAACCCAGGCGGCAGTGGTGTCATTTGGAATAGGATCACATTCGAAAAAGTGGTCATTCCCGCGAAAGCGGGAATCCAGTCCGTCCCCGGCGCGTTTCCAGTGGGTTGCAGAGTAGATTCCCGCTTTCGCGGGAATGAATGCGCTTCGGAGTGCCCAGTTCTCGCAAATGACATTACCACCCCCCAGGCAGCTAGCGCTACAGACGGCGCGCCGGGTCTCCTCACCACAGACAAAGCCGGCCTAACAGTGCTCGCTCCCGGGCTTGGGCGAGCCGAGGAGGCTGTGGGTGCTCGAAGCCGAACCAACCTATATGTCCAGAACCTTCGTGCGAAAGATCGCGCCGGAAGCGATTCCAGCGATGCTCGGAACAATAAGGAACATCCACACTTGCGAAAGGGCTTTGCCGCCTACCAAAATCGCCGGACCCAGACTGCGTGCAGGGTTCACCGAAACCCCCGTGATGTTGATTCCAAAGATGTGGATCACCACCAGCGTAATTCCGATCGCCAAGCCAGCCATTTGAGTGGGTGCTCCGCCCTGCGTTGACCCTAGAATGACAATTACAAAAAGTAGGCTCGCAACAAACTCAAAGACCACAGCGGCAGAAAGTCCATATCCTGCCAGGTAGCCTTCGCCCCACCCGTTCTGACCTAAACCGCTGCTGGCAATGCTGTATCCGCCCAAGAGGCCTTGGGCGATTACCGCCAGGACGCCAGCCGCGGCGATTCCTCCCAGCACCTGGGCGACAATATAGCCCGCTAAGTCTTTAGCCGTCATGCGCCCGGCGGTGAAGACCCCCAAGCTGACTGCCGGGTTGATGTGACATCCCGAGACGGGACCAATCCCATAGGCCATCGCCACGAGCGCAAACCCGAACGCAAAGGCGATGCCCAGATGGCCCACGGCTTGGCCTGATACCACTGCGGTTCCACAGCCAAAAAGTACCAGCGTGAAAGTACCGATGAACTCCGCCACATACTTTTTCATAGGCACCCTTCCTCTCTCTGTGCGTTAGTCTTGCGACTTTTTGTACCACTCCACCCGAGGACTCAGTGTTTGCAACAACATGCGCCGAGTTGCGATCTGCTGCGACGTTCGCACCTACGCGCCAGGCTTTTCCTCGCGACTCACTTCAGCACTCTCCATTGCGCATCGCTCTGCACGGTTCTGCACGGTTCCGCAACCAGGAGCCGCGCCGCAGCCGTAACTCCGCTCGCACGATGAAGTTCGCTCCTCACGCTGGCTCCCGGGCGAGGACTTCGTCAATCCTCCGCAATTCCTCGGCAGAAAACTTCAAGTTCGCGAGGGCGGAGACATTGCGCTCGATCTGCTCGGTGCGGCTGGCACCGATTACGGCGCTGGTCACGCGATTGTCCCTCAGGACCCAGGCCAGCGCCATCTGGGCAACGGTCTGCCCACGTTCGTGGGCCAACTGGTCCAAGGCGCGAACCTGGTTGAGCCGGTGCTCATCAATATCCTTCGGCTTCAGGAACCCATGTGGCTTGGAGGCGCGCGAATCGCTCGGAATGCCTTGGAGGTAACGGTCGGTCAGCAGGCCCTGCGCCAGAGGGCAAAAGGCGATGCAGCCCACGCCTTCGGTCCCGAGCAGGTCGAGCAAGCCGTGTTCGACCCAACGCTCGAACATCGAGTACTTGGGCTGATGGATCAGGCAAGGCGTGCCCAACTCGCGCAGGATTTTCGTCGCCTCGGCCGTTTGCTGGACGTCGTAGCTGGAGATGCCCACATAAAGCGCCTTTCCTGACCGGACCGCATGGTCGAGGGCCGACATAGTCTCCTCGATGGGTGTATGAGGGTCGGGCCGGTGGGAATAGAAAATATCGACGTAGTCTATGCCCATGCGCTGGAGGCTTTGATCGAGGCTCGAGAGGAGGTACTTCCGAGATCCCCAGTCACCGTAAGGGCCCGGCCACATCTGCCAGCCCGCCTTGGTGCTGATCACTAATTCGTCGCGGTAGGCCGCGAAGTCCATCCTCAGAATGCGCCCAAAATCCTCTTCCGCTGAACCCGGCGGGGGGCCGTAGTTGTTGGCCAGATCAAAATGCGTGATGCCCAGGTCAAAGGCCCGGCGCAGCATCGCCCGGCCGTTCTCGAAGACATCCACTCCACCGAAGTTGTGCCAGAGGCCAAGGGAAATGGCCGGCAGAAGCAGACCGCTCCTCCCGCAACGGCGGTAAGTCATGGTGTCATAGCGCTGGTCGCACGCTGAGTACACGTATTCCTCCCTTTCGTGGAGCAGTATTATCGTGCTGCGAATGGCCCGCACTAACTCAGGGTTGCCCGCACGGAGACTTCCCGGCGGCCGTCGCGCGGCTCGGGGACGATGTCACCCTTAATCCCAACGCCGTCCACGGTCAGCGCGATTCGATTCCCGTCGCCCGTCCTCTCGACGGTGATGTGGTAAGTCACCCCGCGGAAGGTGCGAGTGGCTTTGAATCCGCGCCAACTCTTCGGAACGACGGGCGAAACCTGGAGCCCCTCATAGGAAGTGCGAATGCCCAGAATCCATTGCGTAATGGCATAGTAGTTCCAGGCCGCGGTCCCGGTTAGCCAGGAGTTCTTCGCCTCGCCGTGGGTCGGGGCGTCCGGCCCCGCAATCATTTGGGCGTAAACGTACGGCTCGCAACGATGCAGTTCGCTGATGCCCTCTCTCGCCGAGGGATTAATGCGCGAATAATAATCGAAAGCCGGGTCGCCGTTTCCAAGTCGCGTCTCCGCAATCATCACCCAGGGATTATTGTGGCAGAAAATTCCGGCGTTCTCCTTGTACCCCGGCGGATACGACGAAATCTCGCCCAAGTGGAGGTAATACTTCGAATAGGCCGGTTGCTGGAGGACGATGCCATGCGGGGTCGAAAGATAGCGGCGGACCGATTCCATCGACTTCGCCGCCATGCCGTTGTTCAATCCAACGCCCGCCAACACGCAGAAGCCCTGAGTCTCAATGAAGATTTTCCCCTCGGCACATTCTTTGGAGCCGACCTTATGCCCAAAGTCATCGTAAGCGCGCAGGAACCAATCGCCATCCCAGCCGTGCATGCGGATGATCCCTTCCATCTTCGCCACTTCCGCGAGATAACTCTCCGCCTCGTCGTTTCGGCTTCGCGCACGGGCAATCGCCGCGAGCTCTTTGCCCGCGAGCACGAAGAGCGCCGCTATGAAGACGGACTCGGCGACCTTGCCCTCTTTGTTGGTGGTGGTCTGGAATGACTGTCCCGGCGTGTCGGAAAAGCAGTTCAGGTTGAGGCAATCGTTCCAGTCAGCCCGGCCGATCAGTGGCAGTCGATGAGGTCCAAGCCGGTCGAGGGTGTAGTTGAAGCTGCGCTGCAGGTGCTCGTAGAGGGGCTGCTCGGAACCGGGCTCATTATCGTAAGGGACGGGTTCGCTGAGAATGCTCCAGTCAGCCGTCTCCTTCAGATAAGCCGCCACGCCCAGAATCAACCAATGCGGGTCGTCGTTGAAGTTGCTTCCCACCTCGTTGTTGCCGCGCTTGGTCAGGGGCTGATACTGGTGATACGCGCCACCCGTCGGTAATTGCGTTGCGGCGAGGTCCAGGATACGTTGGCGCGCGCGCGCCGGCACCATGTGCACGAAGCCCAACAAGTCCTGGTTGGAATCCCGAAAGCCCAGGCCGCGGCCGATCCCGGACTCGTAGAAAGACGCCGAGCGCGACATGTTAAAGGTTGCCATGCACTGGTAGGCGTTCCAAATGTTGACCATGCGGTTGGTGTGCACGTCCGGCGTGTCCACCTGCAGAATTCCGAGCAAACCATCCCAGTGCCGGCGCAGGTTCTGGAACGCTGCATCGACCATAGCTGCATCCAGGTACTTGGCGATGACGGGCTTCACCGTCTTCTTGTTGAGGGTTTGTGAATCGGGTGGATCAAACTTCTGGTCGCGCGGGTTTTCGTGGTACCCCAGCACGAAGGTGATCTGGCGGGTTTCTCCGGGTGCGAGTTCGGCCTTTACTTGGTGGGCGCCGATCGGTGCCCAGCCGTGAGCGATGGAGTTGGTCAAACGTCCGCGCTCGACGGCCGCCGGCTTGTCCCAGCCGCGGTACGGCCCCACAAAGGCTTCACGCTGCGTGTCAAACGCTTCGACTTTGCCCGAACACGCAAAATAGGCGAAGTGATCGCGCCGCTCGCGGTACTCCGTCTTGTGGTAAATGACGCCATCCTCGATTTCCACCTCGCCGATGCTGAAGTTGCGTTGGAAATTCGTCGCGTCATCCTGTGCGTCCCACAGGCAGAACTCGATGCTCGAGAAGATTGAGAGCGCCGCGCGCTGGGAACGCTGATTGGTTATCGTGAGGTGCCAGATCTCGAGATTCTCGTCCAACGGCACAAAGTAGTTGGTGTGGGCCTCGATGCCGCGGTAGCGAGAACCTATGATGGTGTACCCCATGCCGTGACGGCAGGTGTAATCCTCGAGATCGTGCCGGGTGGGCTGCCAGGAGGGTGACCAGAACTCGCCGGATTCATCATCGCGCAAGTAGATGTAACGCCCCCCAAAATCGAACGGGACATGGTTATATCGATAACGAGTCACGCGTCGCAATCGTGCGTCGCTGTAGAACGAATAACCTCCCGCGGTGTTGGAGATGATTCCGAAATAAGCCTGACATCCGAGGTAATTGATCCACGGCAAGGGGGTATCAGGCCGGGTGATGACGTACTCTCTCTTCTCATCGTCGAAGTGACCGAACGTCATAGGATGGCTCCCGGAGATGAATTGTTTTCGACTCTTAGGCCACCTGCGGCAGGTCCTTGGCAGGTGCCCTCTCAAACACCCCTGGCCGCCGGGTGGAAGTCGGCGCGATTATACCTTAAGGGAGGATGAAAACGGATCGCTTCGCCTCCTGGGCGACAGCGCCAAGTTCGCCACGGCTGGCCGCGTGAAACAATCCTGATTGCAAAGCACGCAAAAAAGCGCCACACTCCTCCACCGTAATTTCCTGAATCACGACGAAGCGAGAGTACTGCCATGCTGACATCGTCTGCTGCTTCGATGGTTCGAGCGCACTGCCGTAGACCCCCGTTGAAGTCGGCGCTTATCTTTTTTCTTGTTTTCCTCCCCTTCGCGTTGGCGCGCGGGGAGACGCCCAGCACGGACATTAAAGTAGACCAAGCAGGTTATCCAGCTGGCGCCCGGAAAATAGCGATCGTCAGCGCTCCCGGGCAGACCTTTGAAATAAGGCGCGCTAGCGACAATGCAACGGTTTTTAGGGGGAAATTGAGCGCCCGTGTGACGGACGCCGACTCCGGCGATACGGTTGAGGCCGCGGACTTTTCCAGCTTTCACCAACCCGGCACGTATTATCTCGTGGTCCCCAACGTAGGCCGCAGTTGGACTTTTTCCATTGGCCCGGATGTCTTTTCCCGTACCTATTATCTGGCGATGCGCGCCTTTTACGGGTTGCGCTGCGGGACCGCGGTGGACCTGGGTCCCGAATTCCCAGGGTACAAGCACGCCGCGTGCCACCTCAAAGGCAGTTTCCATCCGTCTGCGGGCAAGGATGGTCCGCGTGACACCGTCGGCGGTTGGCATGACGCCGGAGACTACGGGCGTTACATCGTGAACTCTGCAATTTCGACGGGAACGCTGCTTTGGGCCTGGGAAATCTTTGGCCCGAAGGTCGCGAGCCTCAAGCTGAACATCCCCGAAACCGGCAACGGCACTCCGGATCTCCTCAATGAGGGTCGCTGGAATCTTGAGTGGATGCTCAAGATGCAGGACGACGATGGCGGCGTCTGGCACAAGCAAACCAGCGATCATTTTCCCGGCTTCGTTATGCCCGAAGACGATCAACTGGTGAGCCTCGTGATCGGCACGGGCAGCGCGCCTTACAAGAGTACGTGCGCGACCGCCGATCTGGCAGCGGTGGCGGCGATCGCAGCCCGCGTTTATGAACCCTTCGACAAGAAGTTTGCTGCGGCCAACCTGCGAGCAGCCCGGGAAGCCTGGACCTGGACCGAGCGTTATCCGAACGTCACGTTCAGGAATCCGCCGGGAATCTCCACCGGCGAGTATGGAGATGCTCACTGCGGAGACGAACGGCTGTGGGCGGCGGCCGAATTGTGGCGAACAACCGGCGACGGTGCTTACAACCGATACTTCCTCCAGAGCTACACAGAGTATCTCCCGACCCTCCGCGCTCCCGAGCCTGAGTCTTGGAGGGTCGTGGCGCCGATGGGTTTGTGGGCCTATGCGCTGGCCACTCGCCCCGGAGCGGACACGCGCGCGGTAGCCGAGATTCGGCAGGGAGCGCTCGCCGCGGCCCGCGCAATTGTGGACCGGACGCGCAGCAACCCGTACCGGGTCAGCATGGTCGCAAAAGATTACATCTGGGGCTCGAATGGGCAGGTTGCCAACTACGGCGTACAGTTGCTCGTCACGAATGCTCTTTCGCCGGACCCGGCCTTCGTGGAGACCGCTCTGGATGATCTCCATTACCTGCTGGGGCGCAATGCCTTCTCGCTCTCGTGGGTAACGCAGGTGGGCGCCAATCCCTGCCGTCATCCGCATCATCGGCCGAGCGGCGCCGACAAGAATCCTGAACCTTGGCCGGGGCTGCTCTCCGGCGGCCCTAATGCCGCAAGGCAAGATTCCCTGCTGCAAGCTCTGCCTGCCGATTTGCCGCCCGCCAAGGTCTACCGTGACGAGCAGGCTTCGTACGCAAGCAATGAGATTTGTATCAACTGGCAGGCCATGCTGGTCTTCCTTCTTGCCGGAATGCTGCAGTGAACTATGGTGCGGCGATTGCGGCCGAATGCGAAGGGACCGGGTTGGCGGTGCCGCGCAGGTGGCCCGCGACCACATCGCCCCTCGCAGCCCGCCGGATTTGAGGTGTTAAATGAATCTTCACCCCATTGATATCGCAATAATTGTTGGATATCTGGCCACGTCGGTGTTGGTGGGCTATTGGGTCTCCCACCGCGCCTCGCGCGACATCCAGGCCTACTTCCTGGGCGGCAACGTCCTGCCCTGGTACCTGCTGGGCATTTCCAACGCCTCGGGAATGTTCGACATCAGCGGCACCATGCTGCTGGTCTACTGGATGTTCATTTACGGCCTGAAGAGCGTCTGGATCCCCTGGCTCTGGCCGACCTTCAACCAGGTCTTCCTGATGGTTTACCTGTCGGCGTGGCTGCGCCGCTCCAATGTGATGACCGGCGCGGAGTGGATCAAAACGCGGTTCGGTACGGGCAGGGGCGCCCAGCTCGCGCACCTGATCGTGGTGATTTACGCCTTTGTGAGCATCCTTGGCTTCTTCAGTTATGCCTTCAAAGGGATCGGAAAGTTTGCGGCCACATTCCTCCCCTGGCACCTGTCTCCCAACCAGTACGCGACCATCTTGATCGGGATCACCGCCATTTACGTAATCAAGGGCGGCATGTTCAGCGTGGTGATCACCGAGGTCATCCAGTTCTGCATTCTGTCGATCGCCTCGTTTGCGGTCGGCATCATTGCGATGGCCAAAGTCGCGCCCGGCACGCTTCAGCATTTTGTCCCCGAAGGCTGGGACAAGCTCTTCTTCGGCTGGCATCTGAACCTCGATTGGTCTTCGCTCATCGCCTCGGCGACCGCGAAGATCGCTGACGACGGCTACGGCATCTTTGGCTTTTTCGTCATGATGTTGCTCTTCAAGGGAATGCTCATCAGCATGGCGGGCCCGGCGCCGAACTACGACATGCAGCGGGTGCTCTCGGCCAAGAATCCTCGCGAGGCCTGCATGATGAGCAGTTGGGTGAACGTCGTGCTGACCTTACCGCGCTACTTCCTGATCACCGGGCTGACCGTCCTGGCCCTGGTTTTCTTCAGCGATCAGATTCGAGCGATGGGCACGAACATGGATTTCGAGCTGGTGCTTCCCTACGCGCTGGGCCGGTTTGTTCCGGCCGGCCTGCTCGGTTTCCTGATTGCCGGATTGCTGGCGGCTTTCATGTCGAACTTCGCGGCCACGGTGAACGCCGCCCCGCCGTACTTTGTGAACGACATCTACAAGCGCTTCATCAACCCTAATGCCGCCCCCAGGACGTACGTTCGCCTGAGCTACGTGAGTTCCCTCGCCGTGGTGCTGGTGGGCGCGGCCATCGGTTGGTACGTCGGGTCCGTGAACTCCGTGGTCCTTTGGATTGTGTCCGGGCTCTGGGGCGGATACACGGCTTCCAACACTCTGAAGTGGTACTGGTGGCGGTTTAACGCCTACGGGTATTTCTGGGGAATGGTTGCCGGCATCGCTGGCTCGTTGGTCCTGCCCAAGCTTCTCCCACATATTTCCCTTGTGCAGGGACTTTTGCAAGCGCATTCGGTGAACTCGGATGTGGCGCTGGTGTTCCCGCTCACCTTTGCGATCTCCCTGGCGGGATGTCTGGCCGGGACATGGCTGACGAAGCCGGAAGATGACGAAGTCTTGAAAGACTTCTATCGCCGCGTGCGGCCCTGGGGCTTTTGGAGCCCCATTCTCGCCAAGGTGCGCGCGGAAGATCCCGCTTTCGAGCGCAACAAGGACTTCTGGCGCGATATGTTCAACATTGTGGTGGGAATAACCTGGCAGGTCAGCCTGGTGGCTTTGCCCATCTACATCGTGATTCAGAAGTTCCGCAGCGCCGCGTTCACGGCAGCCATCGTCGTTGTGACCTCGATCGTGCTGAAGTTCACCTGGTACAACCACCTGAAGGCTGGCGAAGCCTTCGATCGGGGAAACCCTCCGCGCGAGGCCGCACAGGGCTTGACGACGGCCTAGGGGGATTGTCGATTTTCGATTGCTGATTGCCAAAGCCGAAACTCGAAATTCGAAAATCGAAATTCGGCTTGCAGCGGCGACCGGAATTGTCAGGGCAGACATTTGAGTGCGCGCCTCTTTAAATCGAAAATCGGCAATTAAACGCTGGCCTTCCGATGCGGCCGTTGGCCGCTCGACGGAGTAACCGAGTGCAGAACCTGCGACAACGCGTCGAAGCTGAGCTCCGGTCGAACATTTTGCCATTTTGGCTGAAGCACGCGATCGACGAGCAATACGGCGGCTTCCGGGGGCAGATCGCCAACGACCTGGCGATCGATCCCTTCGCGCACAAAGGGCTCATCCTGAATGCGCGCATCGTGTGGACCTTCTCCAAGGCCTTCAGCGTGTACGGCGAGGAGGTCTACCGTCAAACGGCGCGCCGCGCCTACGACTACCTCACACAGCATTTCTGGGACACGGAGTTCAACGGCGTTTTCTGGCTGGTGGATTATCTTGGCCGCCCCCTGGAAGCCAAGAAGCGCATTTACGGCCAGGCGTTCGCGGTCTACTCGCTGGCTGAATACTACCGCGCCTCCGGCGACCAGGACGCGCTAAGCAGAGCGATCCGGCTCTATGAGGCGATTGAATCCGCGAGCCACGATGCGCTTCATGAGGGTTACTTCGAAACCTACGAACGCGACTGGACGCTGGCGCTCGAGCAGCGCTTGAGCAAGGTGGACATGGACGAAAAGAAATCCATGAACACTCACCTTCACCTCCTGGAGGCCTACGCCAACCTCTTGCGCTGTTGGGACGACAGCGCCTTGCGCAGCCGCCTGAAGGAACTCGTCCGGATATTTCTCGATCACGTCATCGACCACGAGACGCATCACTTCCGAATGTTCTTCGACGAAGCGTGGCATTCCAAATCCGACCACATTTCCTTCGGTCATGACATCGAAGGAAGCTGGCTTCTTTGTGAGGCGGCCGATATACTTGCCGACGAACTGATCCTCACCGAGGTGCGGCAAGAGGCTGTAAAGATGGCGCAAGCCGTGCTCGACCAGGCAGTCGATCCGGATGGCGGGCTGCTTTATGAAGCGGACCCGGGCGGGATCATCGATACCGGCAAGGAGTGGTGGCCCCAGGCGGAGGCGGTGGTAGGATTCCTGAATGCCTATCAGCTTTCGGGCCAAGAGCATTTTCGAAAGGCCGCCGAGAGGAGTTGGGACTTCATCGAGAAATACATCGTCGATCGCCAGCACGGCGAGTGGTTCTGGAAAGTCTCGCGAGAGGGCGTCCCCAGCCAGGACAAATTCAAGGTGGATCAGTGGAAATGCCCGTATCATAACAGCCGGACGTGCTTTGAAGTCATGGCTCGACTGGACAGCATTGCGCCCGCTGCTCCGATGTGACGAAAACAAGGTAGCGCCGACCTTCAGAGCCTGCCCTGAGCGCGGCGAAGGGTCGGCACCTGCCGGGCTGTAGCCCGGCGCTACAACTGGGAGAATCAACATGAATCAAGCTGAATTCCGACGGCAATTGCAGAAGCTTTTCGAGAATCACGGGAAGCTCGTGACGCGCAAGAATCACAAAATCGAGGCCGGCAACGGTGTGTTCGAGCGCTACGCCTTTCCCGTGCTCACCGCCGAACACACGCCGGTGTTCTGGCGCTATGACCTCGATCCGAAGATGAATCCGCACCTCATGGAGCGCCTGGGCATCAATTCCACGTTCAATGCCGGGGCGATGGAATACGACGGCAAGATCGTCGTTTTGGCTCGGGTTGAAGGCGCCGACCGGAAATCGTTCCTCGCCGTAGCCGAGAGCCCAAACGGCATCGACAACTTTCGGTTTTGGGATTACCCCATCTCGATGCCGGGGACGGAGAATCCTGACGTTAACGTCTACGACATTCGCGTCGTGCGGCATGAAGACGGATTGATCTACGGCCTGTTCTGCACGGAGCGCAAGGACCCGGACGCCCCATCGTGGGACACTTCCTCGGCCGTCGCTCAATGCGGCATCGCCTGCACCAAGGATTTGAAAACCTGGGAGCGGTTGCCCGACTTGAAAACCAAGTCACCGCAGCAGCGCAACGTCGTGCTGCACCCTGAATTTGTCGATGGCCAATACGCCTTCTACACCCGGCCTCAGGACGAATTCATTCAGGCCGGCAAGGGGGGGGGAATCGGCTGGGGGCTCGCGGGCAGCATGGAAGACGCCGCGATTGAGGAGGAAACCATCATCGATAACCGCGAGTATCACACCATCAAAGAGGTGAAGAACGGATTGGGTCCCCCACCCATCAAAACAGGAAAAGGCTGGCTGCACCTCGCGCATGGGGTGCGCAATACGGCGGCTGGTTTGCGCTACGTGCTCTACCTGATGCTCTCGGAGCGCGCTCATCCTTGGGTGATCACCCACCGCCCGGCGGGCTACTTCCTTGCCCCGCAGGGTGAGGAGCGGGTCGGCGATGTATCGAACGTTGTGTTCAGCAGCGGTTGGGTCGCACGCCAGGATGGGCAGGTCTTCATTTATTATGGCTCCGCGGACACCCGCCTGCATGTCGCGACGAGCACGGTCGAAAGGCTTCTCGATTACGTCTTGCACACGCCCGAAGATCCGCTGCGCAGCCACGCCTGCGTCGAGCAGCGTTGCGCTCTAATCAAGAAGAATCTCAGGATCATGGCCTCCCTCCAAAAACGTCCAGCCAAGAAACCCTTTCGACGCTGAAGGCGTGACCGCCTGGTGTGCTGTCCCAGGGACTCGCTGAAAAAGTCATGCCGATGCGGCCCCTCGCTGCATAGCCCCGGCAGGGGCGCAAGCCCTGGGAAAAACGGTCCTCACCTCCGTGAGCTGACGGGCTGACTTCTTATTAGAAATTTTGCGAGCTTAGGGTAATTTGTGGCATGATGCGCCCCAGATAAAGACCACATATGACTTAGCCACTACCCACCCCTGTCACGGGGGTTTAGAACACGCAGGACCGGGAGAGCCGGGGCAAAGCCCCACCGATAAAACACCTCGGCTCCTCCCGCGATTTTCTCCTGAGTCTTGTCGGTGGAGGGAAAGCTGAAGATGGAAATTCCGGCTGAAACCTCTCTTTCTGCCTCTCAGCGCCTCCGCGGGTGAAAATTCCTCATTGACAAGCCAAATGAGCAGCCCATCGCGGGAGGGGCTGGTGTATAATCCGAACAGCGGAATCGAAGGAAGTAACTCCGCTGAGTGAGAGTGAGAAAAGAAGATGACCGACGCCGAGTTGTTTATCAGTCTGATTCGTGACAGGGATGCGAAGAGCTTCACTCCTGGCCAATATATCTTCAAGGCAGGAGATAGAGGCGATGTCATGTACGTCGTTGTCGAAGGGGAGATTGAAATCCTGGTGGGATCGACAACAGTGGAAATCGCCGGCCCAGGCTCCATTGTGGGTGAGATGGCGCTTATTGATGACGAGCCGCGCAGCGCCACGGTGGTTGCGAAAACCCACTGCCGGTTGGTGCCGATCGATCAGGGCCAATTTCAGTACATGGTGTCGCAGGGTCCCTTCTTCGCCCTCCAGGTGATGAAGGTTATGGCCGATCGGCTGCGCAAAACGAACGCAAGAATCCGCACTAAAACGAATCAAGTCCGCCGAACGGGTCCCCGAAGGCGGCCACTACGGCGGAGGTTCCCACAAAGGCGAGCCTAAAGAGCTGGGGCAAATCCCTAAATAAACCCTTCTTGTTTAATTTCTTAATTCGCTTTTCTTTCAGGAACAACGCAACTCGCTTTAAGATAGAGGTTGAGCGCCTTGTGCGCTGGGCCGAAGCGAAGACGACCATCCCGCTCAAACTAACCCACGGCCAAACCTTGAATGTCAGCCCTGAGGGTCCGTGCGCTTCGAGGGCGGCCAGGCCAGGAGCGCACTTTTGTCTTGACCCGCATCTTCTATTGTCATGGTGTTGCCGTTGTGCTATATAGCGAGGGCTCCGAAATTCCTGTTAGGCGCGCAAACTCGACGGTTCGTTGAGGGGTGGAGCGAGCAAGAGGGCTCCTTCCCAGCGGCTGGATTTGCCGTTGAGACAGGACCGGCGCGTTGAAGAGAGGGCGCGTGTTCGGAGAAGGGGACGGTATCGCGTGAGCTTCATCAACTTTGCCGCCCGGGAGATCAACTGTAAAGTCGTATATTACGGGGCAGGTTTGGGCGGCAAAACCACCAACCTGCAATATATATTCGACCAGACGCTCGGCAAATCGGGCGGCAGAATGATTTCGCTGGCCACGGAGACTGACCGCACTCTCTTCTTCGATTTCCTGCCTCTGGACCTCGGAACGATTCGGGGATTCAAGA